>WLWD01000132.1_pt1 | contig 87341 bp, 53 predicted proteins | sample 6712731 | NCBI WGS metagenome assembly WLWD01 (sample SAMN12718690, study PRJNA576275) | sponge metagenome | isolation source: marine sponge | host: Mycale hentscheli | place: New Zealand: South Island, Marlborough, Capsize Point | collected 2014-11-01
ATGAGCGTTTATATCTAAATAAACGAAATCAGCAGGAAATGTGGATGATTTTGATATATTTTATTGTAACTTTACAATACAAAGTTTTTTTGCTATGGCGGTTGGAAGTGGCCAGACTTATACTGCTAGCGAGGTGCTTCATATCTTACAGGAAAGGGAGGAATGTGAGGATTCGGTGAGAAATCTAGTTAGTTCCTTAGACCTAGACGCTGAAAGTGAAGATGGAGACAATCCTGAAGGTGATGGAACTCTTGAAGATGGGTCAGTTATGCTTATTCCTCCTGAATTTTTGAATCCAGGAGCCATGGAGCTTATTTTTCACACTATCAACGCTACCTCACCTGCAGAAAGGGATTCTTTGCTCTTAGAAGAATCAGAATTTAGTGCTCAGACTTTCTTCAAAGAAACTACAATTGAAGATACAGGTTTGTATGCTAATGATAGTACTTGCATAGCTTGATTCAATTCATGTGTGTGATAGCTCTGTTATTGCAAAGAGATGCTTCAATGTTTCAATCCACTCAAGATTTCAGCGGTACTAGTGCAGATGACGAGAGTGATGAAGGTGAGCAAAATGAGCGGGCTACTGCTGGACAGAGCCATAGAAGTAGAAGAGGAGGCTGTAGTAGTCGAGGTAGAGGAAGAAGGAGCAGGGCCAGTATAAGTGGAAGGGGCATGGGTAGAGCAAGAGGTGGAAGGAGCAGCAGTAGAGCAAGAGGTGGAAGGAGCAGCAGTAGAGCAAGAGGTGGAAGGAGCAGCAGTAGAGCGAGAGGTGTAAGAAGAGCTGGTAGAAGAGTTCAAAATAGAGCTAGAAGAGATGATGAGTGTTGGGAATGGAATAAATTGAAAGATTTATCAAACAAAATCAGTAGTATTTCATTTTCTGGTAGGGAACCCGGACCAATTGGAAATGCAGAAGGCATCCACGACCCATTAGAATGTTTGCATTTATTTTTGCCTAAAGAATTTTATGATAAGTTGCTGATTGAAACTAATCGCTATGCAGATCAGCAGAGAGTAAATGACACTAATCCATGGAAGCCTGTATCCATGGAAGAGCTTATGGCATTTATTGGAATAAATATTGCTATGGGGATTATATCACTGCCATCACTTGATGATTATTGGTCAGTGGAGCCAATTCTCAGCCATTCTTGGTTTCGTGTAATTATGTCTCGAAATCGTTTCAGAGAAATTTTACGTTACATTCATATAGTAGACAACACTACTGCCCCTGATCGAAATAATCCAACTCATGATAAGTTATGGAAGGTACGACCACTTTTAGACTTGTTGTCAGAAAATTGTCGAAAAATGTATGCACTTCATCGAGAGATCTCTATCGATGAAAGTATGATAGGAACAAAGTGTCGCCTATCATTTATCCAGTATATGCCCAAAAAACCTTGTAAATGGGGCATCAAAGTTTGGGCATGCTGTGATGCCATCACTGGATATATTTATGCATTCGATATTTATGCTGGTGCAAATCCTTCTGTACCCAATCATCCCAAAGGTTTAGCATATGGTGTTGTCATGAATTTGTTGGAAACACTGTTACATAAAGGTCATGTACTCTATACTGATAATTTTTATTCTTCCCCAGACCTTTTCGCAGATTTGCTTTCTGGAGGAACTTTAGCTAGTGGGACAGTGCGATTGAATCGTCACAATTTTCCTCCTGATTTGAAAGAAAAGGTGAGAATGCATCGAGGAGAATTCAAGTTTGCCTACTATAATGAAATGACAGCCGCCCGCTGGTATGATAATAGAGATGTTTATTGCTTGTCAACTAGATTCAGTGATTCCTTGACTACAGTGCGACGACGAGTAGATAATGAGACTAAAGATGTGACATGTCCAGACATAATAAGTGATTACAATAAGCACATGGGTGGCGTCGACCTTGCTGATCAAGCAATGTGCTATTATTCTATGGGTCGTAAAACAATGAAGTGGTGGCGTCGTGTGTTTTGGAGAATGCATGATCAGGCCATTACCAATGCTTTCGTAATATGCAAAGCTAATTCTTCATCTGATGCTAAAGTTGTACGGCAGAAGAATTTCAGAAAGTGTTTGGTAAAGGCATTGACAGCTCATGCGTTTGAGCTTCGGAAACAGCCAGGTCGTCCTGTTTCACAGAGCTTGTCTCGGCTTACTGGTAAACATTATATCTATCGCACTTCTGTTCGGAGACGGTGTGTAGTGTGTGCATACAAAAGAGTATCTGCACGAGGAAACAAGCGCAAAGATAAAAAGATAATGACATGGTGTCCTAAGTGCTCCGCCCATCTTTGCGTAGGAAGCTGCTTTGAAGTATACCACTCAAGAGTCAATTACCGACGGCTTAACAATTAACTCTGTATTGTAATTCCTAACTTTCAGAAAAATGTTATTGTTCATTATTATGGAAAAGCGTACATTCACCACATAAAATTTTTATAGTATTATACTGAGAACTTCCAACTACCATAGAGTTTGCACAATGAAACATAACCACACCAAGTAGCTAGTTTGATATAGTATCCATAGCAACAGTAAATTAAAAATCGTCTAAATTTGGTTGCCATGGCAACTACAAGCCAAGTCATTAGGTTCATCTGAAAGCAAAAATAATAACTATTCATATGATACCCACATTATATCTAACAATTCTTTTTAGTTTTGGAGTTATTGGCAATTTTATTCAAGCCCCTTAAAGTTCTTTTTTTTTGTCGCCTTAATTCGGCTGGCAAAGGGTTAACTCACCATTTGATGTTGACTACGTACAAAAAGGAATATCAGCAATGAATTGGTCAATTATAATAAAACTGGGATCTGAAAACTGTCATGAAGGTGGAAGATTGTTAAAAGTGGGCACGGCAGGCACTGTAAATTTTTTTGGGAAGTTTCATAAAATGAATTATTTCACAGCATTACTTTTATTAATCAAAAGTGAATGTTAAATGTGCACTAAATAAATTTGCATATAATTACCTTGGTTGAAACTCATTTTTTAATTGTCTTAAGTTTGTAGGGAAATGGAGTTCTCCCAAAACTCAGTATTTAATGTGTGCGTGCCCTAAGTATGAACACGCCCACGTAGTCCCGTTGGAGAAGGACCAGGTGTATGACCCCGCTGACGCAAGCAAATAACAAACGCAGCCGCTGGCGCTAGCTTGCAGCCTTGTCTGTCTGCCCCAAAGCGCGTGCTCCCACCAATAACAACTCAGTGAGTTTATGTAATCATACAACAAGAAATAATACATAATCACAAACTTATAAGGGAATGACTACAGGCTGAAGCCTGTGGTTTTAGCTAGGTATGAATATGATTAAGTACATGGATCAGGTAAGGTAAGGTAAGTTCAATGGTAAGGTGATATATGAGTAGGTAAGTTGAGCTGGGTGACAATGGGTGACAAATGTTCGTGGATGCCAGGGCCTGCCTGGGCTTGATTACTTTGTCTGAGATGGAATCCCAGACATCCTCCCGGGGCGGGACGACGGATCGGATGTGGAACGGTCTTTATCTTCATTCAAGAAGGGGATGAGTCGGCAGGTCGGCCTCGTATACTCCTTGCCATGGCACCAGATGTCTACGGCTCTGGTCTGTCTGTTATCTCCGGTGTGCAGCTTGGTGATCCTGGCTAGCGGCCAATCACGGCATCTCAGGGTCTCGTCCTTGATGAAGACCAGCTGGCCAATCTTGGGCTGCTGTTGGGTGTGGAACCACTTGGATCGTTGTGCGACTGATTGGAGATATGCTGCATTCCACATGCTCCAGAGATCGGCTGTCAGTCTGTTCACCAACGTCCACCTTCGTAGGTTGGTGATTTTTCGGGGGGGGGGGGGGCGGCTGATGAGTAGGAGGAGCACGTAGAGGTCGACCGATCAGGAAATGACCTGAAGAGAGATAGGAGGACTCTTGTAGGTCTTCACTGTAAAGGGGTGTCATAGGCCTCGAATTCAGGATGGCCTCAACCTCGGCGAGCACCGTGGTCATCTCTTCAAAACGGAGAGGTTGAGGAGTCAGGATTTTCCGGAGCAAGGACTTCATGGCTTTCACTCCGGCTTCCCACAGTCCACCGAAGTGAGGCGCTCGGGGAGGGATGTGATGCCACTTGATGTTACTTTGTGAGGCCAGGTGTGAGATGGAGTTGGTGGTATCTTTGGAGAGTGTCATAGACTGGATTTCCCGGATTTCTTCTCGAGCTCCGACAAAGTTGGTTCCATTGTCGGAAAAAACGTTGGATGGACAGCCTCGGCGAGCAATGAACCTCTTCAGAGCGGCCAGGAAATCATCAGTAGAAAGCGAAGCACACAGCTCAATGTGAATGGCCTTGGTGGCCATACAGACGAATAGACAAGCGTATGTCTTAACGTAGGTCGGCTTCCTAGTGTGTCCAAGTCTCAGAGTAAAAGGACCAGCGAAGTCAACACCAATGTTGTCGAATGGAGGCGCAGGTGTGGTCCTGGAGAGGGGAAGGAGTCCCATCTGCTGCTGGAGAGGACGAGCATAAGCTCTTTGGCAGGTTGGACAGGTCTTGCTGATCTGCTTCAGTCGGTTGAAGAGTCCAGGCATGTAGTAGGATGAGCTGATGATGGACATCAATGCGCGTGGTCCTGCATGGCTGTAAGTTACATGGAGGGTTTGAAGTAGCAGCTGCGTCAGGTGTGACTTTGGTGACAGGAGTGTCAATTGGGTAGGTGACGAACTTGAGGTGGTATCTCGTATCCTGGTGTTAATGAGTAGATGCCCATGTTTGGAGATGGTAAACACAAAGCGATGCAGTTGGTGAGTCCTCGCTAGAAGTTTTCCCTTGAGCGCCAATTGGAAGACATCGGAGTAGTGTTCAAGTTGAGATAGGCGATACAGCTTTGGTTTTACATCAGAGACTTCAGTAGATGTGATGACATCACTGTGTAGGCGTTTCTCGGCAGGTAGTCGGCAGTTGTGGAAGAACCGATAGATCCAAGCAACAACTCTGGACAGGTGATGAAAGGAGGAGTAACGCTTCCACAACATCTGGGTGAAGGTAGGTTTGTCATCTGGATCATGTGGATGGATAGGAGTCACGGTCAGACAGGAAACAGGGACTTCTTTGACTTTGGGTTTGGAGAGGGATCGAATCGGCCACTGATCAGGAGGTAAGGAAAGCCATAGCGGGCCTTTCCACCAGAAAGAGGAGTTGATCAACAGCTTGGCATGTAGTCCACGACTTGCTAGGTCAGCGGGATTGTCTGCAGACTTCACATGTCTCCAGTGGTTGGGTGGGAGTGTCTCGGTGATGACATCGACACGATTAGCAACAAACTTCTCCAGCGTCCTGATGTCCTTGGATAGCCAATGAAGAACAATTTCGCTATCAGACCAAGCGTGGAGACTAGCAATAGGAACATCTAGAAGCTTGGCGGTTCTGACTAGGAGACGAACCATCAGGAGTGCTGCAAGTAGCTCGGCTTTCGGGATGGTAATATGCTTGATTGGAAGAGCTCTCGCCTTGGCAGTTACCAAAGTCACTGTGGTGGTGTTGTCCAAGTGAACTCGTCGAACATAGACGGCTGCACCATAGGCATAGGATGACGCATCAGCGAAGCCATGGAGGCTCTGGAACATGGTGGGTGAGTCGGAGTTTGAGAGTCTTCTCGGTATGGCAAATTCAGAGTTGGCTGGTAAATGCTCAAGCCAGAGATTCCACTTCGTCTGGACTTCATCAGGTACGACGTCATCCCAGGATAGGTTTGTTCGCCACAGATCTTGGAGGAGGATCCTGGCTGGAACAATGGCGGGAGCAAATAAACCAAGAACATCGAAAACTCCAGCCATTCCTGAAGCAATCACTCTCTTTGTGACGACTTCTGGTTGGGCAGAAATGGGAGTGGAGATGTGTAGCATGTCGTTGTCCACATCCCAATGGATACCCAGGGCCTTGGGGTAATGGCCTTGAGCTTGCAGTGCTAGCGGACAGGATTCCAATAGTCCATTAGGTATGCGCCGTTGCATCTCAGCAGAGTTTGTGCGCCACTTCCTCAGCGTCATTCCTGCTGTGGCCAGAAGATCACAAAGCTGTGAGCGTAGGTGGTCGGCTTCTTCTATGGTGTCAGCTCCAGCGAGAAAGTCGTCTACATAGAAGTCTGACAGTATGGCACGGGCAGCGATGGGATAGGAACTGGAACTTGACTCAGCGAGGAGTCGTAGCACTTGGGTGGCGGCAAACGGTAATGATGTAATTCCGAATGTGAGGCGAGTCATTCGACAGTCGACCAGGTTGCCAGCTTCGTCTCTCATGATGAATCGATGAAGATCACGATCACCTGGGTGAAGAATCACTTCCCGAAACATCTTCGAGATGTCGGCTGACAACCCGATCTTGTGTTGTCTGAATCGTAGGAGGATGTCTTGGAGTGCTGGGTAGAGGTTGGGTCCGGGCATGAGAGTGTCATTGAGTGACACGCTGTAGATGACTTGGCCGATGCATCAAAGACCGCCCTCAACTTGGTCGTAGAGGAGGAGTCCTTAAACACGGCATGTACAGGCAGATAGAAGTGCGGTCGGACAACAATCTCGGAAGGTGGGATGACTTCTGCGTGACCAAGGGTGATATACTCACGTAGAACGTCCTGGAACTCTTTTAGGCGGTGTTTCGACGTCAGCGTCTTCTCATTGGACAGGAGTCTACGTAGGGCCTGACGTCTGGTATTACCAAGTGATGGAGGGTCTGGTCGTCTTGGCAATTGAATCATGTACCGTCCTTCAATCCTCTGATGTGAGCTGATGAAGTCAGCAATTATTTTCGAATCTTCAGGAGGAAGACACTTGGAATCTGGGACTTGATCCATCTCCCAGAGCTTGGCCAGATTGTGTTGCAGGTTATCCGGAGCAGCAGAGGCGGTCAAGGTGGACGTGGCAGCATTTCCGGAGAGGGGTCCAGCAATACTCCAGCCGAAAGGTGAGTTGATGAGTTTGAGGCGATCAATTCTCATGGAACCATCAAAGACACAATCATCAATATCGAGATTGCCGATGAGAAGATCAACAGCTCCCCCGAGTTGAGGATCGGATAGGGTAAGTGTCTTGACCTGAGGTAAGTTTAGGATGCGTTCACGGTTGGATGGAGGTTGGACAGGTCTCAGCTTAGACACAACCGTAAAGGTGATCGGCCTAGAAGTGAAGTCCTGAGTGTCGGAGTGGAGCTCGGCCACAACAGAGAACTTGCTGTGCTCTTGACTAAGAAGTCCATTGATTTCCATAGGCTCGGAGAATCGTTGGAGCTTGAGGGTGGAGGCAAGGGTTTCCGAAATCATGGAGACTCCGGAGCCAGAGTCCAGGATGGCTCTGGCTTGTGCTGTTCTTCCATTGGCTTGAAGTTTGACAATAATGGTGTTGAGAAAGGAGGGCGTCTGGCGTGGATGGGAGACATCTGGTGACATGACAGATGGAACGGCGGTGAAGCCAGTCGTGGAGGCTTCCTCTGGCATCTTGTCCTTGTGGAGGAGTGTATGATGCTTCTGGTTACAAGTCCTACAGGAAAACTTGGACGTGCAGTTCTTGTAACCGTGGCTGTCCGAGAAGCAATTTATGCAGAGCCGTTTGTCGCGGACCAGCTTGTTTCGCCTGTCTACGTCATAGCCGGCAAACACGGGGCAACGCAGGAGACCATGTCTGTCATCACAGATGAGGCACTTGGGTGGAAGCTTGGGTTTGGCAGACTTCGAAGACATGGCGGTGACGGCAGGCGGGTTGGAGGGTGGGGCAGTCGTCGGCGAGCTGGAAGGTGTCATCTGCAGGAGTCGGTCGGACATGTATTTTCGGAGTCCTTCGAAAGTAGCGGTCACTTCTTTCTTGGTAACAGCCTGATCCCACTCTTCTTTCAACTTGGGAGAGAAATACATAGTGGTGCGATATGTCAAGTAGGAGGCGAACGAATCCTTGAGGTAGGGCCCAAGGGCGTCGTATCCGTTAAATATTTGTTGATGGATGTGCTGGATTCCTTCATAGTCGGCGGTGAAGGTGTGAGGCTTGTCCATCTTCTGGATCAGTAGAGGCACGACGACTTGGGGTCGGCCGAATCGGACTCTCAGACGTTCGAGCAGGTCATCCATGGTGGCGTCCTCAGTAGCATTAGAAATTATGTCTTTGCCATCTCTGGACTGAATGGAGTCCATCAGGAGACATCGCTTGTCGAGTTCACTGAAGCCAGCAGCCCGGGTGCGTATGGCAGCAATGAACATGGCCTGAAATTTTCGCCAGCGGAGGGGATCACCGGAAAACTTAGGGAGGTCTACGGTGATGGGCGCTGCTCTGGCTAGAACAGGTCTGGATGTGGAAGAGGAGTCATCGGTAGGATCTGAATGCTTCTTGGAGGAGGTAGATGCTTTCTCCATCTCCAATCGGAAATTGGTGAGTGCTTCTCTCAAGCAGGTCATCAATTGGCTGATCTCATCGTTATTCATGTAGCTAGACGAGAGTCGATTGAGCTTAGACAGCTCTATCTTGAAGTCCTGCACTCCCTGGATGAAGGCAGGCTTGGATGGGTCAGTGAGTGCTGTGAGGGATTCCATTTCAGCCCTGAGATCTGATCCGGTTTCCCATATGACAAGCTTGCTCAGTAATCCTTGGGCTTCTGACAGGAAGTGGTCGTGGACGTCTTCGCGGCCGTCTCTCTCCCTGCGTTCTAGGTCAAGGGCGTCGGCGTCATCCTCAAGGAGCTCCTCGATTTGATCTTGGATTCGTTGTGGTGTTTAATCTCATAGGCGAGAGTGGATCTGACCTGGTCAATCTCGGCTTGACGAAGTCTTCGGAAAGGACTATCCAGGTGGGCAGTCAATTTTTTCTGTACTCGTGTAATGAGTCCCCGGCGATGGCTTCTCTTACGCTTGAGCGAATCTATGACGGAAGTGTCGATGGAGCTGTTGTCTTCGGTCATGGCTGGAACAAAGAAAACAAACGACAGAAAAAATTTAGCGAGCAAAAAAGGTCAGGAACTGTCGGAACTCAGGTAAGGGTGACCTTCAGCGTCTCTAGTCGACTGAGCAGTGATGAAGATAGGCTTCTCCACCAAAGTTCAGTATAGAAGAGAGAGCCTCAGTCTATGGCAGTATTGAATCACAGGAGTGGCTCGTGTGGCGGCTCGAAGGACCAAATGTGCGTGCCCTAAGTATGAACACGCCCACGTAGTCCCGTTGGAGAAGGACCAGGTGTATGACCCCGCTGACGCAAGCAAATAACAAACGCAGCCGCTGGCGCTAGCTTGCAGCCTTGTCTGTCTGCCCCAAAGCGCGTGCTCCCACCAATAACAACTCAGTGAGTTTAGGTAATCATACAACAAGAAATAATACATAATCACAAACTTATAAGGGAATGACTACAGGCTGAAGCCTGTGGTTTTAGCTAGGTATGAATATGATTAAGTACATGGATCAGGTAAGGTAAGGTAAGTTCAATGGTAAGGTGATATATGAGTAGGTAAGTTGAGCTGGGTGACAATGGGTGACAAATGTTCGTGGATGCCAGGGCCTGCCTGGGCTTGATTACTTTGTCTGAGATGGAATCCCAGACATAATGAGTTAATAGGGTATAGTGTAAAAATAATTTTGCGATTATGTATTTACCTTATTGAAGGATTTTGTTAGACGAACATATATACCACCAGAACGATACAACTCTTGTAAACCATCTCCATCATAGACGCCATTACCACCAAGTGTTCGGACACGTTTGTTAACACACTTAACAAACTCAAAATCAGAAGGATCAAGAGCTGAAAAATCATATATATCACTAGGTTCTTGCTGTATAAGCATACATATCTCAGCCCTTATATTGTCCTCTGACATACTGTTATTGAAAAGCAGAACACCTTGATAAACTTTGTCATACTCATGTAGGATATGAACAGCTGGTGGCTTAGCACCTTGATAATCAATTACTATAACATTGCGCTGAAAATCTTTGACTTTCTTGCCAACTGCACCAGATTTACGATGCCTTTTTCTTTTGGGAGCATGGAAATCAACTGGGTTTGAACGTAATTGAGTAAGCATTCGTTGAGCTTTAGTTAAAACTGCTTCATGACTATCTACAGCATTTTGGCTTGAGGAATTTTGTATAGATGGAAAAGCACTCTGCATCTCAGTATTTATGTTATCCTGCTCTACAAGAGGATACATTTTAGTGACAACAACAACAGGGATACATAGAGTGCATTAGGTATTTTACTTTGCATATTTTTGCAGATGTTCTTCAACACCGCCCTGTCACCCAGACATGTAACACCAAGTCTTATTAAATCATCATCAGAGAGAAGAGGAACAACCTGGATCTTTATCTATGAAGAACAAAAACAAAAAACAACAAAACAAACAAACAAATGACAAACTAATAGCACAAAGTAAAACTAAAAAGGTATCAAGAAACAAAAATGTCTTTTAAGCACTGTATCTTCCTTAACAAAGTCAATAATACAGGTTGTAAAAGCAACAGTGAAACAAACGGGGTTCCATAGTATGGCACATTATACATTTCATAGTCGAATACATGCAAGTTGAGAAGGAAAAGGGTCATTAGATATATCCCCGCCCAGTTCCTTCCTCCGCTTTTATATACCAGTATAATCATACATAAACAATAACAGGTGATCATACAACATCAAGTGTTTACCTTTTCACTTAAAAATGTTCCATACAAATGGCCCAGACCGGCCGTTTCAAGCGCGTTTTTCAGTCCTCTGTCTTCCTCAGACGACGAAGCCATTTTAGCGCATTTGAGGAAAAGGGTCTCCGCGCCAGAAGAATGAATTTACCCCCAATAACTCTACCCGCAATAAATTAAGAGAATACGAATACGCTTACCCAGCGTAAGAATTAGCCTACCCCGCGTAAGAATTAGCCTACCCCGCATAAGAATTAGCCTACCCCGCGTAAGAATTAGCTTAACCCGCGTCAATGTGAGTCTAGCACGAACGATTTTTTTGTGGCAGTTTTGAAACAAACGGCGTTCCATACAGGGCTAAGGTTAGGGCGCAGGGCTAAAATGTTCCCAAGCTGGTCCGTGTCTTAAACTAATGATGTAGAAAAAACCTGCCCGCAGGAGTAAAAAAATAAATAAATAGTAGAAAAACTTTAGAAAAACTAATTAGCTGCTGATTGATTATTATTCCCAAGGTACAATGACTTCACGAGTTAAGTTATAATTACAATTCAAATACAATATGCCGACGTTTCGACTTGGGGTAGTCTTTATCGAGGCAGAGAATGGGAAAGAGAACAGAGTGATGACTTTATAAATGTGAGACAAAATGTTGTGCGCAGGAGCACCAGTCTCCTGAGACAGGCACAGTCTGGACAGGTAAAGGGTCCAGCCTATGCGAGTCTGAGCACAATATACAAAGGAAGTACAGTGTAAGTTGACAAAAATACAGAACAAAGCAAAAGACAGCTAAGGTAAAAAAGATGATAGAAAAAGATGGTTAGAAAAATGCACTATAAAAAGGATTGAGAAAGATTTAAAAAGGTTGTGAAAAAATATGAGACTGAGCTGAGATAGAAAATTAAGTTAGATGTGAATAGTTCAGGTCCAGAGATGTCTTGGCACTAACCAGTGACTTCTTTATGGATCTACGGGGAACTTCTATTATTTTGGGAGTGAAGGGGAGGCGATCGTCTATTAAGATGTTTTTAATTAAGTTCTTCTTATGTCCAGGATGGTAAGGTATTTTCAGAGTGGTCGAGTCGGGCTTGGTTAAATATTTAGTTATTTTAGAGGGATGTAGAACTTCTAATCTATGTTCGAATTTAATATTTTTAAGATGTTTTTTAATGAATTTTAACGGGTAGCCACGACGTAGAAAATTATGGACGAGTTTAACAATTGCCTCATTGTAGGTCTCGAAGTTCGAGGAATTCCTTAGCATTCGCTTAGCTTCACCAATTATAATGCCGTGAAAGATATGTCTAGGGTGGCACGAAGTAAAATGTAAGTATGTAAAACGGTGACAAGGTTTGGCGTAGGGGGAAATATCGAGAACGTTGGAATTCTGGAAGCGTTTGCCTTTATGTATTGTAATGTCTAAAAAATTAACTTTATTATCATCTATTTCACTTGTAAATTTTATAGCTTCATGATAGCAGTCCAGATCGTTTTCGAATTGCTCGAATTGAAGTAAAGGATATTCCCAAATAAACAAAATGTCGTCTATGTATCTTTTATAAAATGTTGGAAGGAGCTTGCCATATTTTTCCCTACGTTCGAAGAATGATTCCTCTAAGACAGACATGTATAGATTGGCGAAATTAGGAGCACAGCGAGTTCCCATTGCTATTCCTGAGCGTTGTCTATATGAGTGGTCACCAAATTTAAATATGTTATGGCTAAGGATGTATGTTAAAAGTTGACGTAAAAATTCTATAGGAAATTTAGGGGGCGAAGGAGATGTATATATTTTAGTTAGGACCCATTCGATCCCTTGCTCTTGAGGGATTGTAAGGTATAGAGACTTGACATCCATCGTTGCAAGTATACAGTTGGTAGGAAAAACTATTGATTCTATTAAATTAATTATTTCAGTCGAGCTCTTCGCTACATATTTACAACGAAGGACGTAAGGGGATAAAATGTTATCTAGAAAGGCCGATATAGTTTCTGTGGGGCCATTGGTGCCAGATACAATGGGTCGTAGACCGTGAGGATTTTTATGGATTTTTCTCAAAAAGTATATTAGTTGAGTTCTCACTTCGTCCGGATTCTGCCTTAACATATTATATTGTATTTCACTAATTATTCTATTCTTAACAGCTCGTCTTAAAAATATATTTATTTTACTAGTTAACAACTTAGTGTAATCTTTCTCGATTTTCTCATAGTAGAAAACGTTTGAGAGGTGTGCCATTCCTTCCTGGTGATATTGGCTAGTATTGACTATAGTTATTCCTGAACCCTTATCAGCTGATTTAATTATTATGGATTCGTCCCGTGCTAATTCCTTAAGAGCTTGTCTTTGCTTGCTATTTATATTAGATGTATATTTCGAAGGTTCTAAACTAAGTAATTTATTTTGCTGAGTATCTATTATATTTTCTACAGCTTCTATGCACTTGTCATGGTATATAGACTTGGTAAATTTCTTTTGCAAGAAGGTATAGTTCCTATATGAAAACCAAGGGGTGGTTTTGCCTGAGAGTACTGCCGCATAAGCTTTCCTACAACTACGATTATAATCCTTCCAGTGTCCGTTAAGATCGTTATCTAATTTATGGTGGGGGGTGGGAATGAATTGGGCTAGGGGTGGGGCGACGGGCCTACTGGAACAGGAGTTGATCAGGCTGATCAAGGCCTGAGGTCCTGCTATATTTGTTCCTCTCGAGGACGATCCCTCACCTAGTGAGGCTGGATGTTGGCTCCTGGTCTTGGGTGGCATCTTAATTAGTAGCTAAGGTGCTAACTAATGCAGGCAGTGGCAAATTTTTACAAGTTTTAAGTTTATATTAAAAACACCGATGTTTCAGCTTTGGATAAGCCTTCCTCAGGGTGATAACTGTGAAAATGGTACATGTGGGTATGTTAAATATGATCTGAGAGTGTGATCTGATTGGTCCACTGTCTGGTGATGTCTTGTGATGTCTTCTTTTCAGGCTGTGGTTGGCAGCTTCAGTTCTTGAGGAGTCTCTTCCCTTTAATTAGGAGTGGGCATGGTCTGCATGGGTGGGCGTGTCCAATAGGGTGGGTGGGCTCATTGGAGTGTGGTCTGATTGGTCCACTGTCTGGTGATGTCTTGTGGTACTTGTTTTTCATAGGGCTAGGGCTAGGGTTGGGGCTGGGTTAGGGATAGGGATGGTGGCTATAGTTTCCGTGGACGATCCTACGCCTGGGTTATGGCGGGTCTGCTTGGTGGTCTTTCTTCTAGTGGCCATTACTATGTTAAATATCTTAGCTAGCTAGCAGTTCCTTATCTATCACTTCACAAAGTTTTTTGATAAAATAATACTTAATCATCAACGTTTCGACGTGATGGATCAGTCTTTCTCAAGGTGAAATGAAGTGAGGGGCGTATGGTGAGCTTATATGATATGAAAGTACCCATTGTGTGTGGTTGGGTGGAACTGCTAATTAAATTGAGTGTTCTGTACCTTCCCAGGTGGGCTTGGATTGGATTACTTGGGTGTTGCTCTTCTGGTCCATTAGTGCTGTGTCCAGGGGCATTGTGGCTTGAATTGTCCAGTGATGTACTTCTGGTCAATAATTTCTTTATTTAGTTTCTTCTCCATTGAATTATAGCCTTGGTAGATTTCGTCTGGTAATGGTCGTCATAGGGAATTCATCAGGTAATGATCATCACATTGTTTACTTGTGCTGTTGTTATTCATATCTGCTGTTGAGTCCATTAGGGAAGACTGTCTGCAGTGTATTGATCCAGTGTCTCTCTCTATCATCTAGCTGGTCTGCTCTACATTTCTCCAGAATGGTGAGTTTTATGTCTCTGTCTAGGTTGTGGTTTAGCTTTAGGAAGTGTTTGTATATAGGTAGGTTAGTCTTAGTTCTGCTAGCTGCTCTGTGTCCAGCCATTCTTTGTGATAGTTGTCTTTGTGTCTGTCCCACATATTGGTTTCTCAGGGCCGTAGGAACCGCAACGGCCACGACGGCCATGGCCGTTTAGGTTATTCTGGGGCTAATGAAACGTGCGCATGCGCATTAATAGTACCGTCTTTTATAAAGCATGGCTACTTCGCGTTCTTCGTCGGGTAGTTTATCAGATCTTCCTTATTGTCCTACACAGCCCACCAACTCTGTCTTCCCCCGGAGATCCTTCGGCAAGACAAACGTTGTCCACCCCCAGCAAAAAAATCTTATCAAGATCTTACAAGAAGGTAAGATCTTATAAGATGTAAGATCTTACATAATCTTATAAGATGTAAGATCTTACATGATCTTATAAGATAATAAGATTATTTGACGCTTATTCTTGTAAGAACTTGCTAAGATCTTACAAGAACTTAGTAAGATCTTACAAGAACTCAGTAAGATCTTACAAGAACTCAGTAAGATCTTACAAGAACTCAGTAAGATCTTACAAGAACTCAGTAATATCTTACAAGAACTCAGTAAGATCTTACAAGAACTCAGTAAGATCTTACAAGAACTCAGTAAGATCTTACGGAGGAGGAAGCGATGACGGAGGAAGCGGTGATGGAGGAGGAAGCGATGACGAAGGAGGAAGCGGTGATGGAGGAGGAAGCGATGACGAAGGAGGAAGCGGTGACGGAGGAGGAAGCGATGACGGAGGAGGAAGCGATGACGGAGGAGGAAGCGATGACGGAGGAGGAAGCGATGACGGAGGAGGAAGCGATGACGGAGGAGGAAGCGATGACGGAGGAAGCGGTGACGGAGGAGGAAGCGATGACGGAGGAGGAAGCGGTGACGGAGGAGGAAGCGATGACGGAGGAGGAAGCGATGACGGAGGAGGAAGTGATAATGGAGAGGACGGAGAGAATCATGAACAATGGGATGATGGCAACATTCAAATTCAAGCAGCTTCTAGTAAGTGTAAAATATACACTTTTTACTTTGAATATATGCATATATAATTATTTACTGATCAATTGATTTATATCCATACTTATTTAACTTTTGTGTATTTCATATTATTTTTATAGATGAAAATCCTTTGTTCCCGGGTGCACCAATAAGTTGCAAGGAGAGGTGGACATCGATTTACGAATTCTCGATTTCTAATCGCTTGACAGACTCGGGTATTCAACAGCTCCTAGATTTGATTCGTAGACGCTGTCCAATGCCAAACTCATGTCCACCAACTATTTATAAGTTGAAAAAACAAATTTGTCAAGTTGACTGTATTCACTTTCAGTACTGCAGTTTTTGCAAGAATTCAATGGAGAAGGATGAGAAGAAATGTGGCAAATGCAGTAAGATAAGCAGGCCACCATGCTACTATGCAGTTCTACCATTTGAGAATCATCTTAAAGAAGTTTTTGTGGGTAAATTATATATATATATATTGTGTATATTATGCGTGTAGAATCACTAAAATATCAAATTATTTTGTGCGCCAGAAAACTGGGATAAAATTCAGTATCCAGTTGAGAGACTAATATCGCCTAATATTCTCCATGATATTCAGGATGGATCAAGGTATTTGAAGCAGTCTGGTGAAGGAAATTTTTTCAACAAGCCAGAGCATGCCGGTCTAATTCTCTTTGCTGATGGTGTTCCTCTGTTTAAATCTTCAGGTCAGTAGACGTTTCCTCTAATTTCTTTTGTTACTATTTCCAATTTTATAGGTCAGTCATTGTGGCCTGTACAACTATCTGTAACTAACTTGCCACCAGAGGTTCGAATGAATTTGCGATGTTTGTTGCTTGCTGGAATATGGCTAGGTCCTGTTAAGCCAGACATGTCTATCATCCTTCAACCAGTACTAGAGAGAATTCATGAATTATATGAAAATGGGATTACATTTCAAACAATTTCTGGTATAAGGACTCTTAGGGCAAAGTTACTTTGTTGCATATTTGATCTTCCAGCACGAGCAATGGCTCTTAACCTCACCCAATGGAATGGTCGGTTTGGCTGCACATATTGTCTTGATGAGGGCTCTCAAGTCAGTCATGTACGTCTCTACTTGCCTGATGATGCACACAATACTCGTTCTGAGAAACATGTACGGGAGTGTGCAGGAAAAGCCACTAAGGGTTCACCAGTTTTCGGTGTTAAGGGCCCTCTGTGCTCACGCCATATTTAAATATCATGAAGGACACCCCTATTGATTATATGCATGCGGTTCTCGAAGGTGTCACAAAAACCATGCTCCAGAAGTTCTGGCTTAATGGGAAATACAGGGGCCGCAGGTTTTAAGAAGATAAGATCTTATATAAAACGATAAGATCTTATATAAGAAGATAAGATCTTATGTAGACTTGTAAGATCTTACATAATAAGGTAAGATCTTATAAGATTTTTTTGCTGGGCCGCTCTTTTCAGAGGTTCAACCGTTGGAAGTGGCTGCACTATGATATGGAACGCCGTCATGGACAAAAATAGCGGTGACTTTTTTTTGATCGCTCGATCGCTTGATCGATCAATTGCTGTACCGGTTGCTTGATCGATTGGCAGATAGATTGATCGAACGATTTTTTTGATCGCTCGATCGCTTGATCGATCAATTGCTGTATCGGTTGCTCGATCGATTGCTAGATCGATTGGTAAATAGATTGATCGATCGATCGATTGATCGATCGATTACTAATCGATTGCTTGTACGATTCTTGGATCGGTTGGTGGATCGATTGCTCGACAGATTGGTGGATCTATTTCGACTGATTCTATAGATCAGATCAGGTAAAAGGTCTTTGAGATCAATTCACTCCACACGTGGTCATTCTTTATACCATGGCTACTCCACCTTTCTCTAATGAGCAACTGGCTTGGCTGCTCCCAAGACTTTCTAGCGAAGGCGAAAGTCATACGACTTCTCCTGCTACTGGCACTCACCTCCCTAGCACACCTAATTTTGTGACTGGCACTCCCCTGGCTGGCCCTAGCACACCTACAGGGAACCTGGATCCCCCATCAGGTCCTGGAGTTGGCTCACATGTGGGAACCTTGTCTTCAGTCCCAAGCAGCTCTACTCCTATTCAAACTGAGTCAGGTAGGTTTGATTTGAATGAACTTTTTTTGATGAATTCTGAGAAATAGCTAGCTTCAAAATATGTTGCCTACACATTAAAGTGTTATTTATCAGGGTAAGTAGTATCACTGAGAAACTTCTTTAATGCAATGGATATAAATCTTGCCTTATGAATTTATACTGCCACTGTCTAATACATGCTATCGTAGTTCATTTTATTGCATTCCTTATCTTACAGGAACATGGAATCGTTTCAATAGAGCTTATAGAGGAGCTATAGCTGCCTTAAGGGGAAATGGACCAAGCCAGAAGACCTTTGTTGAGGAGCATCGTTCCAGTTTTAACAAGCGTAAACGTTGCTCTGATATCATTGCAAAGCGGCCAAAAATTTGCAGTTGGGCACATAAATTTGTTTGCTTAGCAAGTTGCTGTCAAGAAAAGGTTCCGTCGCCTATTATGAAAGAGGATTTGTTATCAGCAGGACTTGGAGAGAAAAAAATAACTATTCCAGATATTGATTGCACCACATCTCAGTTTCATGAAGTACTCATGGATTCGTTTACAAAACTGAGGAGTGCTGGTGGGTTTGAACTGCTTCGCTGTATTCCAAATACCCGTGATCTTGAAGGAATTCCTTCTCCAGTTTGTCATTCACCTCGTTTTCTTCGAAGTCAAATGGGTGCAGCACGAATATATGTTCGACCAATTCAAGTTGACTTAGACATGAATTCTCTGGATTTTGAGGACAATACTAAAGATGTAAAAATTTCCTTAGGGTGGGTGGTGTTTTGATTTTGCTGATCTTTTTTAGTTGGGGATTGTTATTGTTATTTCTGCATGTAAGTTTAGCAGGTGGTCATGCCAACTCTACCTGGACAGACTATAGTCAAGCTTATTTAACAAATATACCATATATTGGATTTTGCTGGCTGTGCTTATCATAATTCTAGGGCAGTACTTTTTTTTTTTTTAGAATACTAGCTGGTATCAACCTCTAGTTGTTTTAAGGTTTCTGTTTACCAGTGTTTTTAAGTAATTGGAAGCAAGTGAGGCACTATTAGGGGTGTTTGATCGAAAATGGTATGTACGTACGTATGTGGGATGGTATTGTACGTTTTATAGTAGCACGTGCAAAATTGTATGGTAAAGTCGTTTTAGGTAAAGAGCCTGGGCCTTTAGACAAAAATTTTTCTATAGCTCGTGTTACTGTCCAAGGATTTAATTCTGTATACGTTCGCACTGCTAGTTGGAAATTGTAAAACAGGTCTTATTGATCTAAATTGATTTCATTTCCTTATAAATCTAAAAACCTACGTCTGGAGATTGCTGAATAAAGGAGGGCAGGCTCAATAGGGATAATGAATGGCAGAGAGCGAAACACTTGGCTAAACATGGTATGTAGAATGTGAAGCATTGTTGATGGGAACATCTTTTAGTAATGTATGGAATTTTTTTTTGATAATAGATATGACTGATGACTTGTACTTTTGTATCACACTCATACTTAGCGAATTATTTGTCTAATGTAGGTTACAGAATCTTGCCTGAAATGCAAAGGAAGGATACCTGTAAGTGAGCTCAGAGATCACCTTAAGGAATGTTCTAAGAAGAAAATGAGGTAATAAAGTGTATATCTAAAGTGTCTTCACATGCAACATTTTCTTACAATTGCTCAAGTTTTCAGCCTTTTAAACTCCCAATGAAATATTGTCCTGTTTTAGCTCACTAATTTTTTTAGCAAGTCGGAAGAATTCATTCCATTCTGTGGGCCCTAAAAATGTTTTTGTTTTTCAATTTAGCACTGCTCAATCTGATAAGAATTGATAAATTTATGATCTAGTTCAGTTAAATCTTTTCAGGTTAAAATAATGCTGTAATTTGATGATATTTATGAAAATGCCTTCATGATATACACAGAGAGTCTGCCAGCACCTCACAGAGTGACATACTTGATAATCTGGATTACAGTAGCCCTATTATGATTGAAAAAGAAAAGGTAACTTGTTTACTAGTACATAAGATTTTATCAGATAAATTTTAACTTTAACCCTAGGATAATCAAGATGTGGATCTAGACCCAGGTAACAATTCAGACGATACAGATTTACCTGAAGTTTCATGGAATACGTAAGTATAAAAGTAGTAGTATAGTGTCGGTGTGTGGACAAAAGAAGTGGTCTGTCTTAAAGAATGTGACCAAGACATATCACCCTCCACAAGATTCAATTGGCCCAATAGGAGGATAGTGATGCAGCTGAGTTGCAAGACTTATTAACTGCATTTCCTATTTTGTCAGAATGTGGTGGTTACACCCTAATGAGAACATCTGACAATTCTTGTAATTTGATTTTGATTGAAGGACCAGCTACTGGTATAACGGTCCCATTTCTCAAAGATATTTTTGTGGGTGTGGTTGCATGTGTCACAATCAGCCAACAAAGTACTTAACCAATAAAGACTACTCGCACATGACAATACTAAATGTTTTCTACATAGGGCTAGTACTGTAGGTGAAGTAGTTTCAATTCTAAAGAAAAATGTAAAGGAAGAGGAATACTTTCCTATGGTCATTAGGAGAGGAAGTGTTGTCGAGCATTCTCTCAACAGATTAGATAAAAAATCGTTCGATCCTACAAAGAGATTGAAGGTAACTCCATGATTATGTTTGTTGTTGTTGTTGTTGTTGTTTTTTAGTTTCTTATTTGTAAGATATTCTGAATTGGTTAATAGTATTATTTGATCTAGTTACAACTTATAGTAGCTGAAAATATGTGGAATTCATGTCTTAGGTGGAATTTGTTGGTGAGGAGGGTTCCGACACTGGTGGACTTACCAGGGAGTATTTTACACTGATTGCTAAGTCATTGTGCCCAAAATACATGGATGACAAGGGTTGTTTCAACCACAATTCTATAGCACTTCAGGTTAGTAAATTGTTGCAGCCAATCAATGAGTGATTCAATTGTAGACTGCAACATTTTTTTATATTGGGGTTTCTCAAAGAACCAAGTTCTTATTAACAGTAGAGAACACTTAGATAATGTGTGGAGATAGCATACTAAACAAACTAATTAGAGCTTGTCTTAGAAATGAGTCAAGTATTAGCTTGCCTATATATGAATTAAATTAGTAATGCAACTACAACATAGGATGACATACAACCATCATCAGTTAAGATGCACAGAAGTTATCATGGAAAAACTAGGAGCAGAAGTAAAGTGTGTGAGCTGGGAGAGGATGTGATGCAACCAACATAGACCACAGTTCCTCCCTGTTTCAGTTCTATTGGTTATACTTTATTTAAGTAGGCTGAATCATCAGCTTATTTGATTTAATAGCATTTTTTATTTCATTGTAATTGTAGGAAAAAGCGTTCTTTCGATTAGGACAGTTGGTTTCAATGTGTTTAGTCCAAGGTGGAGGTGGGTTTCATGTACTCTCTGAGACTGTCTATGAATACATTAGTGGAAGAGACATAGCTGATGTTATAGCTCATGCAGATGAAATAAGTGACTCTGAAGTTAGAGCAATGGTTGATAAAGTAAGACAAGTAGCTATTTCATTAATGTGATTTAAATTTGCTTACTCATTCAAATTGTTTTTCTTCTAGCTTATGACCACTAATACATTGAGTGAGTTTAAGGAAGTGTATAGTTATTTTTTTGATAAATTGATGGAGTGTGGAGTCAATAAGCCTGTTACTGCTATAGTTTGGGAAGACAAAATAAGTTTAGTGCAGTCTGTTACCCTCCATTATGTGCTTCTCAAAAGTAAAGGTGAAATAGATCAGTTTAGAGAAGGTTTATCTTGCCTTGGCACACGGAGTTATATAACCAAGTATCCAAGGCTTTTAAAGGAATTCTTCACTATTAAAGGAAAACAATCTCTTTCAGCAGGTAATACTAGCTTATTGATATGTGTGTACTAAAACAGTATAGCAGGAATTACTTTTTCTTATGTATATGTATAGAAATGATCAGAACACTATTTAAAGATATTAAATATTCTGAAGCTGGATCAAATGATAAAGAGAATGAAGAGCTTACATATGTATTATTTGTCGACTACCTAGAGGAATGTGAAGAAGGTGTGTTGCAGAAATATCAATGCTAATGCAATCAAATCGTAATGTTTATTCTATAGCAGCCTACTTTGGTGAAACACAGAACTTAGAAGAAAGTGAGTCATTAGCTATGAAGGAAGTGATATGAAAGTAAAACTACACAAACTAGATAGTATAACTAGCTAGCTAATGGTTTTAGCAATACTTCCGTGGATAAAGAAAAAATTTGCAAGCAAGAAAAAAATTACATTGAATGTACATGTATTAAATATGTAGATTGTGATGCAGTAACTTTGGAGAGAGTCCTCAACTTTTTTTCTGGCTCTGAAGAAATACCACCTGAAGGATTTCCGAATATACCTACATTATCATTTAATAATGATAACCCCTTCCCAACATCTTCCACCTGTGCAGTTGAATTAACTCTACCTACTAGATACAGCAAAGACAGTGTTCAATTTAAGAAAATGATGAATATCGCATTTACTTGTCATGGAGGTTTTGGAAAATCATAACTGAATTTAAACAATTTTTGTGTGTTAGCTAACTGCTATTTTGAAACTCAAATGTGATTCCTTGTGAAGTGCATGCTGTGTTCATGTAGTGATCAATGCCATAATTATCATTCCAGTCTATTCCAAATAAATTGGCTTCTTCCTACAATGACAAAAAAAAACCCTAGCCTATAAAATGTTACACGATCAATACTATTGGAGACTATCAAGCAGTGAAAAAAAAAATGCATTAGCTATCTGGTACCAGCAAATGATGAAGGATTTCAGATGATGAGATCATTACCGACTAGTTTATTCACTGTTAGCTATCATGTTAAAAGTAAGTTGGTGCAAGCTTTATAAGCAAGATTCCTCGATATGAATCTCTAGATAATATCCTTTGCTACCTATTGGGAACTTGTTTATTCTGGATAGCTAGCTATGGCTTAAGTTAAAAATATTAGGGAGGTTAAAATCATACATAGTGTGGTATGTAAGAAATCAAGAGGCTGCTGTGATAATCCTTGAATCCGATACCTCAGTGTGTGTAAAGCAACTACACCATGAACATTCTCCCTAGCAGCTTCCCTAACCTCTGATAACCTCCTAATTACCTGAATATCACAGCTTCCCTAACCTCTGATAACCTCCTAAATACCTGAACATTACAGCTGCCCTCTACCAACCACACCCCTACCCCTGCAACCTCACATCATTTTAGCATGTATTATAGAGACCAAGAATAGCTCATTAACCTAAATAGCAAAGGGAATATCAAATAGCATTTTATGAGGTAGTTGTTTTGGATGAAATTAAAGTTGAATTTATATGGAAAATAGTGAATAACAGTGTCAACTCTTGTTTCAATTGTCAACCGCATATATACAGTCTTCTACAAAAGATCTTGTTGCTGCATAGATTGAAACTCCTAAGTCATCACATTCATCAAGCGGATTGATAAATGACCGCAGGAGATCCAATTCCTGATTCTGCAGAGGGCAAGAGATAGCAGGAACTTCAACAGTATTGTCATCATCAACTGCAGGTGGTCCATTCCAATCTATGCCATACTGTTGCAGTTCATCCTAAAAGAACAAAATAATAAAAATAACGCAGACATCTTTGTTAATCTAGCTATTTGTTACAACAGATGTCAATATACGAGATATTTTTGGATATTGAGTGCTTGTTGTGACAAAAAAGAACATATTTTCTGACTTCCAATAGCTGGGGGGGGGGGGGGGTTTACAATATTACCATAGAGATAGACAATTGATCAGCTAATTTTTAGACATTAGGAAGTGAGCATGGATAAGAATGGTTACTCAAGCTCATTCATTCATACCTCATCCATTGCTTCACAGTTGTACACTCCAGACACTGCTGTTTCGTCTGAAGTATGAAACATACCGCTAGCCCACAGCTGCAATGGTGTCTGGTTATGCGCTGTCCTTAATCTGTGACGACAATAAGCTAAACGAAACCTTTCAATCTGATTGTTTATGCGAGGCAGGAAAACATAGTGCAAGCAAAATAAATCAACATCATTGATAGGCGACAAAATTCCATTGTCTTCTAAGCTGTGAAATAGGTGGTAGTAGGGAGATAAACATGACGAAAAAACATCCCTCCAGAGCCTCTCAATGCGTTGGTTGTGAACACTTTTACCCGCAATGTAGCTTCCACGTTCTGGACCCCGCTGAGGATGTCTCAACATATATCGGGAAACTAGGATATTCTCGCCACCATGATCTGCTCTCACTCTAGATGGTAATCCATAGGTTGTAACAGCTCTGATAAAATGTGTGAGTACTGTATTTGCTCTATTGTTGTCGGAGGCAGCAAGATAAACTGGAACACGAGAGTAGCCATCGATCCCACCATGAATTACTATTCTCCATCGGATTAATTTATGATTTCCATCAATGTGCCAGAGGCTGTTGGGACCTGCCACTTGGTACTGACGGCGTTGTAAAACTCGGCGGCTTCTATGCTGTATGCCCCAGGGGTCAATTCGAAGCATGCTCTCTCGAATTCTCGATCGTTGTACTCTGTGACTTTGCGACATTAAAAGACCTGCCATTGTTTTCTGGCCTGCATTTGGAAATTGAGCCACCAAATATGCCACAACATCATCCAAATCCTCATCAGTAATGTTGTCATATTGTGTCAGCTCATCCAGACCATACTGCAAAATGCGTCTCCTGATAGTTCGTGGGGAACAGCCAAACAGACTGGCAATTTCGATTTGTGTAAATTGCAGCTCCAATAAATTGGTCAACTCAGAAACTGACATAACTATTGCTAGCCTTCCTCTTCCCCTTATCATTCTTCGATTTTCTTCAACTTCTTTTAACAAGTCCACCATTTCTCTTACCCTTTCAATGGCAGTCAAATTTTCAAACATTGCTTCCAAGTGCACCAATCGGTGCAAAATGTTTTCAAGGGAAAGAATTGCCCCATCCATTTCTTGGTCAGGCTGCAGAGTATTAACAATGGATTTCAGCCCTTCTGCTACAACTTCAAGAAGCTCCTCCATTTTTCACCATCACGTACTTAGAACCCTTTACCTAATTGAATTTATCTCTATGCCCTTTACTTGATCCGATCTGTAAATCGATCGAGCAATAGATCCTCCTCCAACAGATCGAGCAATCGATCCACAAATCGGTAGAGCAATCGATTGATCGATCAATCTATCTACCAATCGATCTAGCAATCGGTCGAGCAACCGATATAGTAATTGATCGATCAAGCGATCGAGCGATCAAAAACAGTCACCGCTATTTTTGTCCGATTCATAAATCGATCGAACAATCGATCGATCAATCTACCTGCCAATCGATCCAGCAATCGATCGAGCAACCGATACAGCAATTGATCGATCAAGCGATCGAGCGATCAAAAAAAAGTCACCGCTATTTTTGTCCATGACGGCGTTCCATACTATGACGCTTCCAGTGACTTGGCCTACTGTTTCACCTGTGTGAAAGCTATCCAGTCAGGTTAGTAAACTTAGCTGAGTTGCTAAAAGTAGCTATATGTTCTACTGACATAGTTAGCTAGACTTTGGTTGTTGTTGTTTTTTTGGCTATATATAAGGTCTTTTTTTATGTAGGCCACCTGAAGAAGATTCAGGGTAACATCTTGGACTCATCTTTTGTGTCTGGCTTCTGTAACTGGAAGGATAGTACACGTTGCTTCAACAGGCATGAGGGCAGAGCTGCACACAAAGCTGCTGTTGATTTCACCATAACAACACCTGCAGGTACGTCAAGGGGAGTTGGAGATGTGTTGTCTACAGCTCATGCTGAACACAAAGCCTCCAATTGACACTACCTTATCAAAGTGGCACAAAACATCAAGTTTTTAGCAAGGCAAGGAATAGATTTCCGTGGTGATGGCGATGAAAGTGATGGTAACTTCATGCAATTACTACACCTTCGCGCTTTAGATGATTAAAAAATTACTGATATGCTACAGAAAAAGACTAACAAATATACAAGTCCTCAGATTCAAAATGAGTTGATTCAGTGTATGTCGATGAAAGTGTTGCGAGAAATTGCTGAATCTATCCACCAAGCACGTTATTTTGCTTTAATGGCTGATGAAGTTACTGACTCATCCAACAAAGAACAATTTGTGGTGTGTATTCGTTGGGTAGATGATGATTTTGAGCCCAGAGAAGACTTTATTGGACTTCACCATGTTGAATCCATTAAAGCTGACATATTGGTTGCATGCTTAAAAGATACTATGCACGTATGAACATTAGTATCAGTAACTGTAGAGTGCAGTGTTATGATGTGGCAGCCAATATGTGTGGCTCTAGAAATGGTTGTTCTACCCAGATATGTGCGGAAGAGTCACATGCCATCTTTGTTCATTATTATGGCCATGCTCTAAATTTAGCTGCAGGTGATACGATCAAGGGTAATAAAGTCTTGGTACCACCCTTGAAATATCAAAGTTGATAAAATTCTCCCCAAGACGTGAAGCCACCCTTCAAAAGCTCAAAGGAGAAATTAGTCCTGAAGGTGCTGTTTTGGGTTCTAGATGGACTGTCAGAGCTTCCTCACTAAGTAGTGTAATTTCAAATTACCAAGTGATCCAGGCTGTTTGGGAAGAAGCCTTGGATATAGCCAAGGATTCTGAAACTCGTGCTCGTATAACCGGTGTACAGCACTGTATGTCAACATTTGATTATTTGTTTGGCATAATGCTTGGAGAACTTATGTTGAAACACACTGACAATTTGAGCAAGACTTTGCAAGATCCAAAATTGAGCTCTTCAGAAGGTCAGCAAATAGCTGAGCTGACGACAGTGAAATTAACCTATCCAAATCTGTTGTGGTTTTTTTTTTGTAGCCTCACAACAGAGGACAGTGAACTGGCAAGAATGTGCATATTTTTACAGGATGCTTAATAATTTAGCTAGCTAGTATGAGCAAGCTATGTGTAGGTCTTCTTCAGAGGCAACTGGCTTGAATGAAGGAGCAAAATATTTGAGCATCACAAGAAAGACGCTTGAAAGTATTCGAAACAATTACTCATTTAGCATGTTCTGATCCAAAGTCACTTCGAAACAGGAAATGCTTGATGTGAACGATCCTGTTTTGCCCAGAAAAAGAAGGATTCCAGCCAGGTTTGCTGTTGGTACTGGAGCAGGTCATCAGCCTGCTAATCTTGAAGAATTGTATAGACATCAATACTTTGAGTGTCTTGATCTTATCATTTCTTTTATTAAGGATAGGTTTGATCAGCCAAGCTACCACACTTTGAAACAGCTCGAGGGTCTTCTTTTGAAGTCTGCAAGAAAAGAAATCTACAGTGAAGAGCTGGAGTATGTGTTAAACTTTTATCATAGTGACTTCAATGAAAGCAGTCTCTCATCACACTTGGAGCTTCTAGGTACAGCAATGGAATCTAGCAATAGTCAACCTTGTCTGCAAGACATTATTGATTATCTTAAATCGCTCACTCCTGCACAACGAAGTATAATGTCTGAAGTGTGTACTCTAGTAAAAATTATTCTTGTTAGCCCAGCTACGAATGCAGTGAGTGAAAGAAGTGCTTCAGGATTACGTAGAATAAAGACATACTTGCAGTCAACAATGAGTCAACAACGACTCAACAGTTTGATGATTCTTCATGTACATAAAGACAGTACAGATGAAATTGATCTCAAATCATGTCTTAATGATTTTGTTGCTGGTAGTGAACACAGAAATAGCATATTTGGACAATTTTAAGTATTTTTTCATTGAACTACTTTAATTATGTCTATTCTTCATTTCTGTCTCCTCCAGGATCATAAATTCTATAGAATATTGATGAAGTACGGATTAAATACATGAAAACAGAACTGACATACAACACAGGGGGTAAAAATAATAATTAGGGTGTGTCCTAAATGGGTGTGGTTAATACTGGTGGGTGTGGTTTATTTGGCCGTACAGGTTCAAATTTGCTTCCTACGGCCCTGTTTCAAGACTTGCATTTCATGCACTCTAGTAAGTACACAACATTTCTGCTTTTGCAGTTGGTCTGCTTTGGTGTGGGGAAGGACTTGTAGTTGTGGGATGAGGATACCCTTTGTTTCTTTGACATGATTGGACAGCATTTGCAACCTGCAATGCCACAACATGCCGACTGTCCGTCTAGGTTAGGTGTAGTTGTAATGACTATCTCCTGTGTTGTCTCTGGGAGTTTGGGTTGACCTCTGACCTTTGCTCTGACCAGAGTGTTTCCCAGTGTTCTGGTTTTCTTCAGGCTCAGGCAGGGTCTTGGCACGTGCCCCTCCTCTGTGGGGTTGGGTCTTATGATGCTCTTGAGCTTTTTTACGTCTAGGTCTGGCGTATACTCTGTCACTAGGAAGGTGTCGTAGGGGCACTGTTCCTTCCCTTTCTGTGTAATTATGTTGGGTCTGGTATGGTAACCCACTTGTCTTTGTACGTCTCTGATCAAGTATGGCGGATAGTTTCTGTCTCTGAATATGTCGTACATTTTATTTTGTATTTGTCTGTATACCTGTTCATCTGAGCATGCTCTTAGTAGTCTCGTCATCTCCCCTTTAATTAGGCTTCAGAATGTAGTCTTAGGGTGGGCTGAGGAGTACTGTAAGTACTGGAATTTGTTTGTCTTTTTGAAAAAAGGCTTAACGTCCAGTTTTTGTTCCCTGTCGTGTCTGTTTCCTTTGTATAGTGTGATGTCTAGGAAATCTATGCTGTCCTTTGAGTGCTCATATGTGAATTTGATAGTATCATGACTACTGTTGATGTAGTTCATGAATTTCTCTAGTTCTTGTTCTGTGTCTGGCCATATGCACAGTACGTCGTCAATGTATCTTTTCCATATGATTGGTTTTATGTGGTAGTTGTCCAGTAGTCTTTCTTCCAGTTCTGCCATGAATAGATTGGCATATGCCGGGGCCATTTTTGAGCCCATTGCCGTTCCTTGTACTTGGTGGTACATGGTGTCGGCAAATTGGAAGTAGTTTTTAGTCAGTACTATGTTTAACAGGTCTTTCATTGTTCCAGGTGGTATTTCTACCTCGTCCGAGTCTGGGTTGTTCCTGTAAAGTCTGTTGAGGACTGCCTCGATTCCGTCTCTGTGTGGAATGTTGAGGTAAAGGGCTTTCACATCTATAGTTGCCAGTATACAGTGCTGTGGGATGGTAGTTTTTTTTTCGAGTCTATTACATGGTTAGTGTCTTTGATGTACGAGTCTATTTTCTTGACATGTGGTTGTAGGTGTAGGTCTGCTAGTTGTGAAATTTTCTCTGTTGGGCCTCCGCAGCCACTTACTATGGGTCTCACTGCTATAGGGTTCTTGTGAATCTTCTTAAGGAAGTACAGTTGTTGTGTCCTGGGCATTTGTTCCTCCTTGAAGTGCAAGTAAGTGTGGGTGGGGCTGTCTATGATTCCCTTGTCGTGCATTCTATTCGTGAACTTATTGATTGCCTTCGCTAATTGTACCGTTGGGTCTGCGTCAATTTTCTCGTATATGTTTGTATCTTCCAAGTGTTCTTTCCCGTCTGCTATGTATTTATCTCTGTCTTCTATTACTATGCCTGAACCCTTGTCTGCATTCTTTATCACTATTTCTGAGCCGGCTGCTAGTTCCTTGAGAGCTTGAATTTCTGCTCTGGTCATGTTTTGGAAGAAGCTTGTCTGTTCTAATTCTTTTATGTCTTTCTCTATTCTCTGTAGGTACGTCTCTACTTCGTCTGAGGCTCTGGGTGGCACCCAAGTGCTCTTTTGTCTGAATGGATGTATCTCCTGTGACTCACTATTTCTAAAGTAGTACTATAGTCTGTTCGAACGTTGGAACTCGCGTACTTTGTCATTCAATTTCTCTCTGTTAATACGTGTAGTTGGGATGAAGGCCAGTCCTTTTGTTAGTACTTTCGTTTGACACTGAGTTAGCGTCTTTGTCAATAGATTTGTTATGTATTTGTGTGCGTCTGTGTTGTCCGAGCTGGTTTTGTTAAGTGATCTGTCATATCTGTCTCTGTTGTTGTGTGGTTTATACGTTATTCTGTTCCTAATTGATATGCTAGTTCTAGGTTTACTGATTGTACAAGTGTTATAATTTATCCTTGATTCAATACTGGGATATACTTGTGAATTCAGAGTCGAGTTTAATTGGATAGTATATTTATCAATTTGAATATCAGGAATACATGGAATACAGTATGTATTGACATAGTTTGATATGACTGCGGAACTGTCCGCCTGTCTCCCTATTGAAAACCCTGGTAGGTCCCCCCGAACAGCTGTGGTTGCTGTCCCGGCGGACCTTGCCCTCCGGGTGGCAGCAGCTGTGGTGGCTGCTGGCCCAGAGGGTAGGGTTGGAGTGGAAGTCTCTGCTGTGGCTGCGCAGGTGGCAGTCTTGTCTGCAGCATCCCAGACAGTCTGGCTACCTCTTCAGCCATGGGCTGGGCTTGTTGCTGGCTGCTGCTTTGTCTCTGAGGACGCCTGGGAGGGGCATTCTCTCTCACTGCTGTGGTACCTTGTCTTTGCTGTCTGGGTTGGGCTTGGTTGTTCCTGTCATATGGCCTGTACCTCGTGGCTCTCTGCGTCCTCTCCCTCTCCGGTCTCCTCAAGTTCTCCAGCTTCTTCCTCTTCGCCTCCTCCAGTCTTCCCTTCAGCTTGTCGATGTTTTCCTCCGTCTTCTGGAGCATGTCTACGTGCTTTCTCTTGACCTCTCTTCTGGATCTGTCTGCCTCTCTCCTCATGGTTTCAATCTGGGTGTTGACTTCCCCTTGCAGCTTTTGTTCTGCCGTCTTGTAGTGGTCCTCGAGAGCTTGGACATACTCACTCTCGGCTGACACCTTGGTGGAGTCGAATCTCCGTTTCACTGTCGACAGCTCAGCCAGGAGGGCATTGCATGGGCTAGGGCTAGTGCTAGGGTTGGGGCTTGGGCTTGGGATAGAGGCAAAGGGTCCTGCCTTCTCTCTCCCTTCCTGGCTGGCACCACGCCTTCTTTTAACTGTCTTGTATTGCTTCTTCTGGTTTCTGGCATACTTGTAATTGCTTCTTTTCTCAATAATTACTTTTAAAAAAATTTAAAAAAAATTCACCAACTTTTCGACAATGTGAGTGTCTTTATCAAGGTGAGAGGGTGATATGAGGAGCGTGTGGTGCTTTTATACTGAGCTAGGAAGGTTCATAATTGATTATTGAGAAGGATGTGCTTGATTCTTGGCGGTAGAGATGCTTGGACATGAGTGCGCAGAGAGCGCATAAGGCTTGTTGAATTCATTATTAGTGTTGCCATGGAGCTGGGTGTGGCTTCGGATCCAGGCGGAAGTATTCAGGTTTGTTTATCGTGTGCGTTATTTGGAGTTCGTCCACGTTTTAAAATTGATTTCTTTATTCGTAGCGGCTGTTGAGGCCTTTCGGGTAGACGGTTTGAAGAGCGCCTATCCAGTGTCTTTCTCTGTCATCGAGTTGTTCTGGGGTCGTCTTCTCAAGGATGGAGAACTTGATGTCTCTTCCGAAGACGTGACCCGGTGAGTTAATGAAATGTTTGTAGATCGGGAGGCGTGTCTTTACTTTGTAGGCAGCTCTGTGTCCCGCAAGTCTTTGCGACAGAGATCTCTTGGTTTGTCCGACATATTGGTTGCCTTTGGTGCATTTCTTGCATTCCATCAAGTAGATTACATTGCGAGTGCTACAGTTTGAGTGTTTAGCAGTACCGTAAGACTTGTGATTGTAACTTGATTGTATTTTTCTTTCTAGACATGACAGGACAGCATTTGCAGCCTGGGATGGCGCAACCTGCTGAGTGTCCGTCCAGGTTAGCAGTCAATGGTATTCTGATAGGGTCAGTAGATTGTTGAGGATCTGTGCAGTCTTTAAGTTTAGCTCTCACTAAGTGTTTGGCAATGCTTTTTGTCTTTGTCAGACTTAGGCAAGGTTTAGGTACAGTCTCAGATTCTGTCTCTGTTAGTTTGAGATTAGATTTAATAGTCTTTAGGTCCAGATCTGTAGTGTAAGGTAGTACTAGGAATGTATCATAGGGACTAGGTTCCTTGTCTTTTTGTGATAGGAAGTCTTGTCTGCAGTTATAAGGTACTGATTGTATAGTGTCCCTAAGTATTCTAGAGGGATAATTTCTGTCACTGAATACTGTAGTTATTTTGTGTACACTCAATCCCCTCTTATCCGGGCACTATGGGACCAAGGGGTGCCCGGATCTCAGAATTGCCCGTTACTCAGGGAAAATCTCACACCTCTCCAATTTAGTGAATTAAACTAAAAGTAATATTGAAATTAAGAATTACATTACATATACAAAAATGGGGAGTTTATATTAATTGCCTTGCCGTTTAAAATAAGAAAATAAATTACTTTGCTTCATTGTATTAAATCTAATTTTTGCAGCTTCATCACGCCATTTCTTCACTAGGAGTAGGTGACAGGGATCAGCATGTGACTGTTCAAGCCATCGAAGACTGACATCCAGGGCACTGAATGCCTCACCAGGACTAACTTTCGGCTCATCAACAGAATCTTCTTCATCTGAACTATCCTCTCTAACATCATTTGCACCATCCACTATATCTACAACAATTTCATCATCATTTAAAATTTCATGTCCAGGTTCATCCACATCTGCCTCCATCCATTCTGCAACAACATCACCAGTGGCTTCATCAAATGCAGATCGTACCATATCTGTAACCGATAAATCATTTCCTTCACCATCTTCTGTAGAATTGTCATCATCAGTGTCTGACTCGGGTAGCAGTTTATTCCAAGCCTTGCGGAGACTGTCAGCGCTAGCTTCTTCCCATGCTCAGGCTATCCAATAAACAACCTGCTTCATGTTGCAGGCTTTAAGAATCTCTGGCACTGATTTATCTTCTGACTCATTCTCCAAAATAATATGGGCCAATAACTTTCTCTTATACCGGCGCTTGCAGGGATCAAGGACACCTTGATCCATTGGCTGGATGGCAGCAGTGGTGTTTGGTGGTAAGAACATTGTCTTAATCATGCGGTCATCTGACTGTAAAGTTTCAGCTGATGGGTGTGATGGAGCATTGTCTAGGAGCAGGAGCGCTTTCTTTTCCATTCCATGGTCACCACAAAATTTTCTAACTAATGGCACAAAGTGTTGGTGAAACCAATCACTGAAAATTTTACAATCCATCCATGACTTGGCTTGGGCATAATATTTTACAGGTAACTGATTCATATCCATGTTCTTGAAACACCTCGGCTTTTTACTTTTGTTAATGAAAACAAGAGGAAGGCGAAAACTTCCCGAGGCATTAGAGCAACCCCTGACAGTGACTCGCTCCTTAGATTTCTTGAAATTGGCAGCTTTTGCTATACCAGAAGCATTTAGCGAACAGGAAGGAGTCATTCGCCCCCATAAACCAGTTTCATCAGCGTTGAAAATCTGATCTCGAGAATAGCCTTCGTCAGCAATAACTTTCTTTAACTCTTCTTGAAAAGGCTCCACAGCCGCTATATCTGATGACAATATTTCTCCCCTCAACTGGACATTCTTAATACCATGGCGCTGATTAAACCTAGTAAGCCATCCTGTACTTCCCTTAAAACTCTCAGGATCATTATCTGGATAGAGCTTAGAAAAGAATGATCTAGCTTTTTCTTGGAGAAGAACTCCAGAAACTGGAGCACCTTTTGACCTCTGCTGAGAAAACCATCTCCAGCAGGTTTCATCCACTAAATCAAACTTGGGTGGACGAATAATGCACCTCTTTTTGTTTGAAAATGCTGGTGACTCACTAGAAGTAATAGCGTCTTGTATTTTTTGTCGACCTTTCCAGATGTCAGCAACTGAAGACTTTGGCACACCGAATTTTTCAGCGACTACACGTTGAGACAACCCCTTCTCAAGGGGCTTAAGGATCTCAAGCTTTTTCTCCAAGGTAAGCACCGTCCTTTTTCGCTTGTTCCCCACTATGGGCTTCTCCATAACAACTCCGGAGCTCGAGAAATAGCCGTGCAGTTACGCGATAGGTAATGATCGTCACAAAATACACGAGAGAAAAGAATAGACAAACGGAGTGAAAGCGCGCCCGGTAGAGAGGCGTGCCCGTATTAGAGGCGTCCGGATTAGAGGGGATTGAGTGTACTATGTTATTGTAGGTGTCTTCGTCCGAACAGGCTCTAAGGAGGCATGTCAGTTCTCCTTTGACTAGGCCGTGTAATGTAAGTACTGAAATTTTTTAGTCTTTTTAAAGAACGGTTTGATGTCTAGTAGTCCAGTACTGTGGTATCTGTCGCCTTTGTATACAGTTAGGTCTAGGAAGTCAACTGTGTGAGGGGAGGATTCATATGTGAACTTGATGGTGAGATGAGAGGCGTTAATGTAGTCAATGAACTCCTTAAGATTGTCTTGGTCTCCCGGCCAAATACAGAATATGTCATCTATGTAACGTTTCCATATGACCGGTTAGGTGTGGTAGTTTTGTAATAGACTTTCCTCTAGTTCAGCCATGAATATATTGGCATAGGCTGGTGCCATCTTAGTCCCCATTGCCGTACCCTGTACTTGGTGGTACATTTGGTCGGCAAACTGAAAGTAATTTTTAGTCAGTACTATGCTGAGTAGGTCTGTCATCGTACCAGGTGGTATATCTACCGAGTTGGAGTCTGGGTTGTTATGGTACAATCTGTTGAGTACAGCCTTGATTCCGTCTTTGTGCGGTATATTCAGGTAGAGTGATTTGACGTCAATGGTAGCTATTGTGCAGTTGTCTGGTATGGGTGTTGATTCCAGTATGTTGATCATATGTCCACTGTCTTTAACGTAGGATTTAATGGCAGGGACAAAGGGTTGTAGGTGCATATCAACTAGTTTAGATATTTTCTCTGTGGGACCAGCACAGCCACTAACTATAGGTCTTTCTGAGATCGGATTCTTATGAATCTTTTTTAGAAAGTATAGTTGCTGGGTCCTGGGTGGGGTGTCTGTTGGGAAGATGAGAAAGTCTTTTGTGATGCTGTCCACAATACCTCTGTTGTGTATTGATTTGACAAAAGTATTGATAGCGAGGCCTAGTTGTGGTGTAGGGTCGGACTGTATCTTTTCGTAAATGGTCTGGTCCGATAGATGGTTAATGCCTGCTTGTATGTATTTGTCTCTATCTTCTACTACAATGCGTGATCCTTTGTCTGCACTTTTTATGAGTAACGATTGGTCTGAGGCTAGTTCATTGAGGGTTTTTCTCTCTATACGAGTTAGGTTCGATCTGGACACCTTGGGTATGTGGTTATCTATTGTACTTCTAACTCTTTTTAAGTATGATTCAATTTCTGGGGAGGCCACAGGAGGTTCCCACGTGCTCTTAGGGCGGAAGGGATGGGGCTCTCTCTGTGGCTGGTTCTTAACCCTTTCGTTCCCAATCCCGCTTAAAAGCGGGTGAAGACCGGTTGGCTTCTCCGAATTTTTAAAAATAGTTACTTTATAGCTAGAACCTTCAGATTGCATACACAGGTGCCCAATGCATTGGAGAAGCATCTAAAATAGCTTTCAGCCAGGGCTGCTTCGACAGTACCTCACAGCAGTTGCGTTTATTTCTTCCTCGGCAAAAAAAACAAACATCGGTTCTCCGTCGAATTTAAAAAAAAGTTACCTTCTTCACAGCAGCTTCATTTATGGATCCAGTCATCTCCAGAGCTTTGTAGAAGCAGCGAAAAATTGCTTGAGCCCAGTAGCCTTCCATAACACATTGAAACAACCGCTTCTTTGCCGACCAAGACTTTGCGGTTTGACTTACTGTCTTCTTTTTGTTTTATAAAATCGCCAGTTCAACTTGGGGCCTCCCCATTACGTACAGTCTTAGGTAATGCTTATTACATCATAGGAAAAAAGTGAGCGTGTCGTGTGATCCAGGTAACTATGCAAAATAAAAAAATTTTTCGAAGTCAATTTGGAAAAATGGCGTCTACCAGTTACAGTGCTGTGGAAGTTTTAGAATTGCTTGATACTGACTCTAGCGACTCAGGATCAAGCAGAAAAGAGGGAGACGACATCTAGGGCTATAGGAGGCCCTGTATCAGGGTTGGGGACCAGACCCCGTCAACTCTGACACTGACAATGGAAGTCAAGAAGATGATCGATGTAAGCTTGTCTTTCTCTTGTCTTTCTCTTGAAAACTAGCAAGCTTCTGTTGTGGAAAGGACTTATTTATAGCTATATTGAGATAGAGAAAGCTGTTTAGCTATAATATATATATATTTCATTGAGTTTTGAGATTTGAAAGTGGGTTGTGGTTTGTTGATCAATTTCAAATTTTCAAAAAAATTTAATTTTTTTTACCAGAATGTACTACTAGGACCAGATGTGTATGCAGTCACCGACCCGATTGTGAAGAGGGATTGTGAAGAGGACTCAGATGAGGCAACAGGAGCAGAGTCTTCCAGTGATGAAGGAGAAGATGCCGGACCTGGCGAAGTACACTCGGAGCCCCACCCCCCCCCTCCCAAACAAAAATCCTGTATGAAACCCCATACAATACATCATAAAGTTGCAATTATATAGGATCATGAACAATTTGTTGTTTGTATTACAAATATCTTTGTTGTTTGTGTTTTTGTGTATATGAAATTGTTTTGTAGTGGAGCTCGACGTTTGATGGCATATGTTCCTTGTGGACACTCATAGATGTCTCCTACATGATCACAATCACCACCAAACACAACGAACAACATATTTTATTGTTGAACTAATATAATATTGGTATAAAGTACATCAAACAATATTATTTCTATTTTTTTTTTATTATTATTGATGAGAAAAGTGGAATTTTTTTGGGAATTTTTTTTTTTTTTTTAGTAATAGTAGAGGGCCTAAATATCATTCAATTTTCTCAATCAAAAAATGAGGGGAATCCCAAACTCTTGGTTTATTTAGTGATATATGGTTGCTATGGGGTTTTCCCAGCCAGCATCAAGTTAAAAAAATAAAACGGTAATGCACTATTCCGCGGTAGAAGATTAGATTGTTCCGCGCGCGTCCAAACAATTCGGGAACGAAAGGGTTAAAGAAGTGTTTTATTCTGTTGGATCTCTCGAATCTGGAAATGGACTCTGATAGGGATTCTCTGTTAGTCATTCTACTGGGGACGAACGTAAGTCCTAATCCGAGTACTTTGTACTGTGTCATTGTGAGTTGTTTGTGTGATAGGTTTGTTACGTATGTCGTGCTGTCGACGTAGTTGTTTGTTGTTTTCCTGAGTGACTTTAAGAATCTACTTCTGTGACTCACTTACATGCACATTAATCTTATTTCTGTATCTATTCTTTCTCTTGTGTCTTTCTATGTTGTCATTTGCGTTTGGTTGTTTCACATGTTGTTGAAAGTCAATTAAAATTTTATTATTCTGAATCCCATTACGGGGGTAATGATCATAGGAAGAGACACAAGATGGTGATACAGAATTGTTTATGACATAGTTAAGAGGGGAATGGGAATCAATTGTTCTGCCGTGGTTCATATGAGGTTCGGTTCCTTCTCGGACTGCACTGGGTGCCTGTCCAAACTTCAAAAACCCTGTTGGTACCGACCAGACAGCGGTGATGGCTGCCCGGCCAGTACACTAACTGCAGGAGCAGCTGTGGTTGCTGTCGCCCTACAGTACAGGGACCCTGTTGGGCTAGTGCTAGGGTTGGGGCTTGGGCTTGAGATAGAGGCAAAGGGTCCTGCCTTCTCTCTCCCTTCCTGGCTGGCACCACGCCTTCTTTCGACTGTCTTGTATTGCTGCTTCTGGTTACTGGCATACTTCTAATTGCTTCTTTTCTCAATAACTACTTTTTCTTTTTTTTTTTAATTTAAAAAATATTATTCACCAACGTTTCGACAATGTGAGTGTCTTTATCAAGGTGAGAGGGTGATATGAGGAGCGTGTGGTGCTTTTATACTAGGAAGGTTCATAATTGTTATTGAGAAGGATGTGCTTGATTCTTGGCGGTAGAGATGCTTGGACATGAGTGCGCAGTATGCGCATAAGGCTTGTTGAATTCATTATTAGTGTTGCCATGGAGCTGGGTGTGGCTTCGGATCCAGGTGGAAGTATTCAGGTTTGTTTATCGTGTGCGTTATTTGGAGTTCGTCCACGTTTTAAAATTGATTTCTTTATTCGTAGCGGCTGTTGAGGCCTTTCGGGTAGACGGTTTGAAGAGCGCCTATCCAGTGTCTTTCTCTGTCATCGAGTTGTTCTGGGGTCGTCTTCTCAAGGATGGAGAGCTTGATGTCTCTTCCGAAGACGTGACCCGGTGAGTTATTGAAATGTTTGTAGATCGGGAGGCGTGTCTTAACTTTGTAGGCAGCTCTGTGTCCCGCAAGTCTTTGCGACAGAGATCTCTTGGTTGGTCCGACATATTGGTTGCCTTTGGTGCATTTCTTGCATTCCATCAAGTAGATTACATTGCGAGTGCTACAGTTTGAGTGTTTAGCAGTACCGTAAGACTTGTAATTGTAACTTGATTGTATTTTTATCTTTCTAGACATGACAAGACAGCATTTGCAGCCTGGGATGGCGCAACCTGCTGAGTGTCCGTCCAGGTTAGCAGTCAATGGTATTCTGATAGGGTCAGTAGATTGTTGAGGATCTGTGCAGTCTTTAAGTTTAGCTCTCACTAAGTGTTTGGCAATGCTTTTTGTCTTTGTCAGACTTAGACAAGGTTTAGGTACCGTTTCAGATTCTGTCTCTGTTAGTTTGAGATTAGATTTAATAGTCTTTAGGTCCAGATCCGTAGTGTAAGGTAGTACTAGAAATGTATCATAGGGACTAGGTTCCTTGTCTTTTTGTGATAGGATGTCTTGTCTGCAGTTGTAAGGTACTGATTGTATAGTGTCCCTAAGTATTCTAGAGGGATAATTTCTATCACTGAATACTGTAGTTAGTTTGTGTACTATGTTATTGTAGGTGTCTTCGTCCGAACAGGCTCTAAGGAGGCGTGTCAATTCTCCTTTGACTAGGCTGCGGAATGTCTTTTTGGGATGAGCAGACGTGTAATGTAAGTACTGAAATTTGTTAGTCTTTTTAAAGAACGGTTTGATGTCTAGTAGTCCAGTACTGTGGTATCTGTCGCCTTTGTATACAGTCAGGTCTAGGAAGTCAACTGTGTGAGGGAGGATTCATATGTGAACTTGATGGTGGGATGAGAGGCGTTAATGTAGTCAATGAACTCCTTAAGGTTGTCTTAGTCTCCCGGCCAAATACAGAATATGTCGTCTATGTAACGTTTCCATATGACCGGTTGGGTGTGGTAGTTTTGTAATAGACTTTCCTCTAGTTCAGCCATGAATATATTGGCATAGGCTGGTGCCATCTTAGTCCCCATTGCCGTACCCTGTACTTGGTGGTACATTTGGTCGGCAAACTGAAAGTAATTTTTAGTCAGTACTATGCTGAGTAGGTCTGTCATCGTACCAGGTGGTATATCTACCGAGTTGGAGTCTGGGTTGTTATGGTACAATCTATTGAGTACAGCCTTGATTCCGTCTTTGTGCGGTATATTCAGGTAGAGTGATTTGACGTCAATGGTAGCTATTGTGCAGTTGTCTGGTATGGGTGTTGATTCCAGTATGTTGATCATATGTCCACTGTCTTTAACGTAGGATTTAATGGCAGGGACAAAGGGTTGTAGGTGCATATCGACTAGTTTAGATATTTTCTCTGTGGGACCAGCACAGCCACTAACTATAGGTCTTTCTGAGATTGGATTCTTATGAATCTTTTTTAGAAAGTATAGTTGCTGGGTCCTGGGTGGGGTGTCTGTTGGGAAGATGAGAAAGTCTTTTGTGATGCTGTCCACAATACCTCTGTTGTGTATTGATTTGACAAAAGTATTGATAGCGAGGCCTAGTTGTGGTGTAGGGTCGGACTGTATCTTTTCGTAAATGGTCTGGTCCGATAGATGGTTAATGCCTGCTTGTATGTATTTGTCTCTATCTTCTACTACAATGCCTGATCCTTTGTCTGCACTTTTTATGACTAATGATTAGTCTGAGGCTAGTTCAAGGGTTTCTCTCTCTAAATGAGTTAGGTTCGATCTAGACACATTGGGTATGTGATTATCTATTGTACTTCTAACTCTTTTTGGGTATGATTCAATTTCTGGGGAGGCCACAGGAGGTTCCCATGTGCTCTTAGGGCGGAAGGGATGGGGCTCTCTCTGTGGCTGGTTCCTAAAGAAGTGTTTTATTCTGTTGGATCTCTCGAATCTGGAAATGGACTCTGATAGGGATTCTCTGTTAGTCATTCTACTGGGGACGAACGTAAGTCCTAATCCGAGTACTCTGTACTGTGTCATCGTGAGTTGTTTGTGTGATAGGTTTGTTACGTACGTCGTGCTGTTGACGTGATTGTTTGTTGTTTTCCTGAGTGACTTTAAGAATCTACTTCTGTGACTGTCACGTACATGCACATTAATCTTATTTCTGTATCTATTCTTTCTCTTGTGTCTTTCTATGTTGTCATTTGCGTTTTGTTGTTTCACATGTTGTTGAAAGTCAATTAAAGTTTTATTATTCTGAATCCCATTACGGGGGTAATGATCATGGGAAGAGACACAGGATGGTGATACAGAATTGTTTACGACATAGTTAAGAGGGGAATGGGAATCAATTGTTCCGCCGTGGTTCCTATGAGGTTCGGTTCCTTCTCGGACTGCACTGGGTGCCTGTCCAAACTTCAAAAACCCTGTTGGTACCGACCAGACAGCGGTGATGGCTGCCCGGCCAGTACACTAACTGCAGGAGCAGACAGCTGTGGTTGCTGTCGCCCTACAGCACAGGGACCCTGTTGGCACTGACCAGACAGCGGTGGTGGCTGCCTGGCCAGTGCACTAACTGCAGGAGCAAACAGCTGTGGTTGCCGTCGCCCTGCAGCACAGAATCCAACATGTCGCTTAGATGTGATGACTAGTAGCATTTTACAAGATCACATAAAAGAAAACAAGCACATCCTCCGTCAAATTGTGCGTGCTATCATTTACCTGGGAAAACAGGGTCTTCCATTCCGTGGTGATACAGAGGAGCCTACTGTCAGTAAGAATCCTGGTAATTTCTTGGCATTACTTAAAAATTATGCAGAGACTGATGAAATTTTGTACCGACACCTCAATAATCCAAGAGCTAAAAATGCAACATACATTTCTCCCAAATCACAGAATGCCTTCATTAATGTAATTGGCTATGATATGATTCTTGCAGACATTATTAGTGAGATAAAAACTGCAAAGTTTTTCTCTGTTCTGGCAGATGAAGTATCTAGTCACAACATTGAACACTTGGCTATTTGTCTTCGCTTTGTTGACCAGGAATGCAATATTCGTGAAGAATTTATTTCATTCATACAAATGGAGAGAGTACGGGCTGTGGATATTGCAAGTGCTATAATTTCTTCTATTGAAAACCTAGGGTTAAACTTAGAAAGCTTGCGTGGCCAAGGTTATGATGGAGCATCCACAATGAGTGGGGAAAGAGCTGGGGTTCAAGCTAGAATTCGCAACAGACAACCAAAAGCTCTTTATACCCATTGTGCTGGCCATTGTTTGAATCTGGCTATATTGAATTCATGTTCCATTTTGCCAATCACCAATTGCATTAGTCAAATAAAAAGTTTCACTTTGTGGGTAAGGAATTCTGACAAGAGGTTAAATCTCCTTAAAGCAGTAGTTGAGAAGGGTACACATCAATCTAGCAGAATTCCTCTGTTTAACGTATGTGTTACTCGTTGGGTCGAAAATATAGATGGATGGGAACGATTTTCCTTGGCTCACCCATTCTTGATTGAAATGTGTGAAACAATTCTTTATGGCAATGACAACTTTCCTTTATACAATGATCGCTCATGGACACCTGAAGACAAAAGGAATGCGTTAGCTCACATGAAAGCTCTTGAGTCATTTGAGTTTATTTACTCCATGGTCTCATTGCATCGGTCCTTGTTTTATCTTAAAGAAGCTGCTGTCAAGCTTCAGATTAAAGACACAGATATAATATCTGGTATGTCTACTGTTATGGAGTGTTGTAGTGAATTGAAATCTTTGCGAGAAGATATCGATGGATACTTCAAACGCATATTTGATCATAGTTGTAGGCTCGCTGACAAATCAAACATAGCTGTATCTATGCCACGTGTGAGTCACCGTCAGCAGCATCGTTCTAATCCACAACACACGTCTGTGGAGGACTACTTCAAAAAGACCATTGCCATTCCTTTTCTAGACCACCTGATTGCTGATCTCTCTTCTAGATTTACATCCCATAATAAGCAAGTTGCATCTCTTCAAATTCTTCTGCCTTCCAGTATTAATTCCACTTCATCTTTCAGTGAACTAGATGAAGTAATCTCCTTCTACTCTGATGACCTTCCAAATAGTAACATAATTGATGAAGAGCTCTGTCACTGGAAGTCAAAATGGCTGCGTATACCAGTAGAAAATCGGCCTAAATGTCTATCTGATTGCTTGAAGCAATGTTCTCCTATTACTTTCTCCAACATTTTTACCCTTCTCAAAATTTTTGCAACCCTGCCCCTCAGTTCTTGTTCATGTGAAAGGTCAGGATCTACACTCAAAAGATTAAACAATTACTTGAGATGCACTCAAACTGAGGAACGCTTAACTGCTTTGTCATTAATACACATTCATTATGAGACTGATATTTGCATTGACACTGCGTGTAAATTATTTATCCAGAAGCAACCACGCAGAATGGAAAAAGCCAGTTTGCTTTTTGAGTCATAAACTTTTTTTGTATGTACTTTTTGTGATATCAATTGATAAAATTAAAAGTCGGTGTAGCTGATCAAATTTTCCTATGTAACTCACTATAATTTTTGAACCCCCCTTTTAAAAATCCTGGGTACGGGCCTGCTTCTGTATGAGATTGGCTAGAGTGGCCATGTCTGAGGAATTGGAGTGTCAGGGGCGGATCTAGAATTTTCCAAGGGGGGGCTCTTTTAAGAGTATAACTAATTTTTACTTCCTACAAGAGTATATTCATAGTTATGATTCATGCGCAAGAAAGGTTATAGCAGTCGTCCTGTCAAGTTTGTCACGCTCTGATTTTGGAGATTACTGAAAATTAAAAGTTGATTTAGGCATGAACTTGCTCAGGACGAAGATTTAAGACCTTTTATTGAGCTACTTTTTAATTTCGGGCTAATCGTTGAGAAAAGTTCCACGTAGGTACCAGCTTTTATAGGCAACGCCCCCTAGCGGCACATCATAACCACGTGAGCAAATAATTTCTGCGCTTTATGCTCGGGGAAGTTAACGGAGTTGAAAGTGAAATTTCGCATAGAAAATGTATACAGGTGAGTGTTTCTGGCTAGTTTAGCTTCTTTTCTTATAAAGACAGCGTTTCCAGGTACCATTTTTTTTCATTGGTCAAGCTATTTTGATGCCTCATTAAAAATAACTAACAGATTGCTTGTTCTTTTGGAAGGAGATTATATTGTAATAGCTAGGTAGTGTTTAATAGCGCTGAGGGTTTGCGCCTTGGGTGCTTCATTTTATTAGCATTACTAGGGAATGAAAAAATGAACTATTAAAATGGCTTGAACAAATAAAATGAATGAATCAGTTCATCATAAAGAACATTAAAGTTAAGAAAAGTAGGAATGAAATTTTGATGAATGTAATAATAATTATTAAGTTTAACCATGAAGAAAGAATATAACGAGCTAAGTAACACTTCTGTCCTTTGAAATTAATGAAATGATTAAAAAAATGCAAAAATAATAATAATAATAATATGAAACTGTTAACTACATTAACACAATCTAAATGGTGTTATGAGATACTACTACCTTCACCTGCTTACTTGGTAGGAGGTTTTAAAAACAGCCTAGTTTTATTTGTTTAGACATGCTACCATTCAAACGCACGAATTGCAAAATTCCTGACTCAGCATATTAAAATTGATGGAGTGCGCCTATTAGAAGGCTGCGACCGCAGCAAACAAAGGAACTGGACAGCGAAAAGTATATTGTTCTCGTACTTTTCCCGCTTAAGGTAAGAAATGAATCCAGTGGCTAGCTAATGAAGGCTCATCTTGAAAAAAGGAGGCTCATCATGAAAAAAGGGGGGCTCGTACGACACTAGTCGAGCCCCCCCTAGATCCGCCCCTGAGTGTGGAGTCTGATAGGGAGTACTAGTTTTATTCTTTGGGTTTGTTGAGTTACTTTGTTTCTGTTGGTTGCGTTTGTGGTATGGTGCTTGTGTTTGTCTCTGGTAATTTCTACCGTTGGTCCACTTACGCATTTGTTCTCCTTGTCTGCTCCTCTTCTCAGGTGGATGGAGTAGTCCTTCTAGCTTTCTCTTTTTGGTTTCGTTCAATCTTTGTTGCTGCTTCTTGATGTTGTCTACTGTCTTTTTCATCATATCTTCGTGTGTTTTTGCTTCTTTTTGTGTTGAGTTCTCTAATTCTAGTGTGATGTTGTGTTCTATTTTAACTATTTTCTGGCTGAGCTTCTCCTTGTCATCGCTGTTTGTACTTGAAAATCCATTGCCCAACATGCCAAGCTACCAAGAGACTACACTGTAAATCTTGTGTTGGTATATCCAGTGAACGCGTGCATGTGAGAGTGTTGTGTGTTACATGTGCTTGACTAGCTAAGAACAAACAATAAATATACATTTGCTGCTTTATGTGTTAAGCTTCTTAGGTTCCTTCCTGCTTCTTTTGTTAGTAAGCAAGTCTTATGTAGAGTTAGGATGTATACAGTGCAATAATTTCTTGGAAAACCTTGTTTTTCTTGTACGCTAATTTAAAAAAGTCGACCATAACTAACACAAAAACGCGAGGGTCAAAGTACAAAATGACATACGTACGTCCATATATATAAATAAATAAATAAACTAGTGGTGTGCTTGAGCACAAATGGCGAGCGAGCCTTAAACTACACTATTGTTAAATGATTGATTTTAACAACTAACACTCAAGCTCCTATAATATAATCGAGTTATTAAATTACGTATGCAGTAAAGGGAATTCAATGCCATAGTAACCGCTCCAGTAACTGTTTGAATTGAAAAAGAAGCAACCAAATCAAATCACGTTATTTAAATTTTTTTTTGTGATATTCTTAATAGTAGTTGTAACGCACAATACTTTCACACAACTGAACATACCAACGCAAGACATACCTTCGTGGTTCGTCTAGTGGATAATGAATTTTCAAGTAAATGCTGTTGAGTAGGCTTATAACTATGACAAATAGCGTATTAACTTACCGCCGCCACTAACTCGAATAGAAATGGAGCTCCCATAAGTTTTTGAGTTTTAACTGCACCCGCAAAACAATTCAAAGCGGTAACCAATTAATTCTAAGGTGTGAAATCGGGAATGGTCGGGCTAAACGGAGGATTTCTATTGAGTGAAGATTGGGAGGGGTCGAAAGCGGATGCGAAACACAAAAAGACGGAGGGTCAAAGTACAAAATGAACATACATAAGTCCCAAATATATAACTAGTGGTGTGTGCCTGAGCCACAAATGGCCGAGCGAGCGATAGGTAGGTAACATAAAATGGTTAATATGTTTGTACTTCATGCACAATACTATAGCAGTTATTTCTTTCTGACATTGATTTCAGCAAACCAATACAAATCACTCTTTTCTTATTAATGGTAACGTTTGTAGTATCAAACATTTCAACATTCTGATATCAATCACCAGTAACTCTTGAACAAGCTCTCAGCTACGATAAAAAATAAACTAGTGTTATTAATTGGCGAGCGAGCGAGACACTTACAGGGGTAACACAATCGAAAATCGGGGATGTTTGTTTATTTATTTATATATATGGACGTACGTATGTCATTTTGTACTTTGACCCTCCGTATTTTTGTGTTTGCTCGGCGTTCGACCCCTTCCCAAATTGCACTAAACAGAATCCTCTGGTTTAGCGATCAGTACCCGTATCACCCTAGAAATTGAATTGTTTACAGTTTTGAATTCTTTTGCGGGTGCAGTTAAAACTTGAAAACGTAAGGGACTTCCATTTCTATTCGAGTTAGTGGCGGTGGTAAGTCAATGCGCTCTTTGTCATGGTTATAAGCTGTGCCAATAGTATTTACTTGAAAATACATTGTCCACTAGACTACCGCGAAGGTAAGTCTGTGTAGGTGCATATCCAGTTGTGTCAAAGCATTGTTTTAGCTAATGAATATCACAAAGAAAACTTTTAAATAACGTGTATTGTTTTGTTGTTTTTTTCCTTCAATTCAAGCATAGCAGTTGCAGAGAGTTGTTACTATGGCACTGAAATCTCTTTACCCTGTATGCTAAATTAAAAAACTGGACCTTATTTTCAGTAGCTTCAGTGTTAGAAGTCAAAATCATTCATATAAAAATAGTATAGTCTTTAGGCTCGCTCGCCATTTGTGCTCAAGCACATCACTAGTTGTAATTTTAGCCAACAAATATGGAATTACTACTTACATCATTCTTGAGTATTGATAACTTCTGTAGTATCAAATTGAAGTTACTTTGACCATCGGAATTACCTTGAATTCTTGACAACAAGCTCTCACCTACAAAAACAAAAGACAATCAATTTTAGCACACAAATACACAATTACTTTCTTACCTCATTTTCTTGAGCAGTGGTAACTTTTGTTGTATATATCTATGGACGTACGTAAGGCATTTTGTACTTTGACCCTCACGTTTTTGTGTTAGTTCGGTTGTCGACCCCGTCCCAAATTGCACTAAACAGAATCCTCTGGTTTATCGATCAGTACCCGTATCACCCTAGAAATTGAATTGTTTACCGTTTTGATTTCTTTTGCCGGTACAGTTAAAACTTGACAACTTAAGGGACTTCCATTTCTAATCGAGTTACTGGCGGTGGTAAGTCAATGCGCTCTTTGTCATGGTTATAAGCCGTGCGCACAGTATTTACCTGAAAATACATTGTCCACTAGACTACTGCGAAGGTAAGTCTGTGTAGGTGCATGTCCAGCTGTGTCAAAGCATTGCGTGTTACAACCACTACTTAGCTAAAGAATATCACAAAGAAAACTTTTAAATAACGTGTATTGTTTTGTTGTTGTTGTTTTTTCCTTCAATTCAAGCAGTTGCAGAGTTGTTACTATGGCACTGAAATCCCTTTACCCTGTATGCTAAATTTAAAAACTTGACCTTATTTTCAGTAGCTTCAGTGTTAGAAGTCAATAAAAATAGTATAGTCTTTAGGCTCGCTCGCCATTTGTGCTCAAGCACATCACTAGTATTATTTCCAAGTGTGTGTCTAGGTTTTGCTTAGCAAGAGCGTAAAGTTGTACTTAACGAGATTCTACTGTAAAGCTTAACTGAACGGGTTATGTCTCTTCCACAAAGTAGGTGGAGCTCTAATAATTTTCAGAAATGATTCAACTTTATCATGCTAAGATGATTAACTCTGTAAAAGTCTTACATAGAGCGTAATTTGTATCTGTGGAATTAATATGTTCTAATCTGTTAATGTATTAGTTTTGTACAATTTATAAATACATATATAATATTATTCATTTGATACAGGAGAATATCACGAGTCTGTTGGCTTAGTATTTACGCGCGTGCCGCAGGCACGAGCGTAAATACCGCCAATCAGACGAGTGATATTCTCGGGTATCCAATGGATAATAAATTTATTAGGTACTGCTCATGCGCGAATACCTTGGTAACAAGAAATTTACCTAGGGGGACGTAATAACCCAACGTAATAACTATGAACACAGGTGATATGGAAAAATATTGCCCTAAGCCACATCCTGTTTACTTTAATGCATTTTCTATGTGGCAACAGTTATCAGGCTCTGTTCAGTACCTAATTTGGCGAGCGAGCGTAGCGAGCGAGCAACTCTAAGATGTAGTCTATGGAAATCCTGAATACGTCGTCGTTTTGAATACGTACGTCGTCGTTTTGAATACGTCGTCGTTTAAACGCGCGCGCGCGTTCCAGAACTTCGCTGGCTCGCCCAACCAATGCTACACGAGCATTTTCTAGTAAATTACAATAATTACCGCATATAAGCACATACGTTCTTTTGCGGCATAGCTAATCCTCGTGACTTTCTGTCATTTCATGCAATGCAGTTAGCGGTTGGTAAATAGTCTGGTTACGCAAGACTATGCATTTGATTAGATTCATAACCCACCCACAGGGCTTGAGCTTATACCAGATCTTTAAAAAGAGTGAGGTTTTTTGTAACAAATTTTTAACTGGAGTTGCAATCAAGCCCTACTTGGGTTTAATTTTTGGAGTCCCCTTGCTAGGGGATGTTTTAATTCCAATGTAAATTATGTTCTAATATTTTAATGTATTAGTTTTGTACGATTTTACCGCATATAAGCACATACTTTCTTTTGCGGCATAGCTAATCCTCGTGACTTTCTGTCATTTCATGCAATGCAGTTAGCGGTTGGTAAATAGTCTGGTTACGCAAGACTATGCATTTGATTAGTCTGGCGGAGCCGACCCTTTACCTTCTTAGTTTCTTTTTGGCATTTGATTAGATTCATAACCCACCCACAGGGCTTGAGCTTATACCAGATCTTTAAAAAGAGTGAGGTTGTGTAAGGCTCTCACAAAAGTGTAGTTATTTATTTTTTTAACCAAATTTTTTAACTGGGATGCATACACCAACAAGCCAAGCCCCTTCTTGGTGGGTTAAATTTTTGGAGTGCCCTTGCTAGGGGATGTTTTAATTCCAATGTAAACTTTAATTCCATGTTAAGTTTGAAAATTATTAGAGCTATCAATGCCTGAGATTTTTGTCGTAAAATATGCAAATTAATTATTTGAAGCAAGTTCTCGAGGAGTATACAAAAACATGACAGCTAAGATTTCTCCATGGAGAATATAAAAATCTTTCTTTGCATAATTGTCCCAGTGACCGTAATCATCTAGAGGAAAACAAAAATGGGAGGAGACCATATAGCTATAGAGTAAGTAGCTAGCTAGTTAACTAGTAGATAGCTAGGTATGGAGCTACCCTTCCTATTACTTCGTATGGTATGCTATACTTTACCTCTCCTTGGACCTTCCTCCTTCCACCTGCCCTGTCTTCTATTCAGTTTGTACCACATAGGCTTACTACCTATGTGAAAAGGGAGGAGTTTGTGACCTCATTGAGGTTAATTACTTTTGGATACCATATGAACTAATTGGAAAGATAAAGCTCCATAGCTAGCTATCTACTAGCTAGCTAAGTAGCTATACTAGCTATTGAGAAGGGTTTATATATTTTTTGTGGAGAAATCTTAGGCTTAGCTGTCATGTTTTGTTCATGTGTTGCATGTAACTTTTTTTCACTTTAGTGGTATGTACTGTAGCTGGGGGAGGAACAGGGAGGAGTTGGTTAGCCCATTGAGGTCAGATTAAAGACGACAACACACACACACACACACACACACACACACACACACACACACACACACACAACACACACACACACACACACACACACACACACACACAAAAAAAAAAAGCATGAGAAGGGTCTGGCTACGCGAAAGAGAACGAGGCAAGTGGAAGTTTTTTGGATACCATATGAAGTAATTAGAAGGGTAAGTCTCTATAGCTGGCTTTCTACTAGTTAACTAGCTAGCTATCTAATATTGAACTAGCTAGCTATCTAATATTGAACTAGCTAGCTATCTAATAGTTAACTAGCTAGCTATCTAATAGTTAACTAGATAGCTAAGTACTAGCTAACTAGCTAGTTATGTGCATGTGAAGTGAAGATAGATTTTTATATTCTCCGTGGAGAAATCTTAGCTGTTATGTTGTTATTGTTTTTGTATACTCGAGAACTTGCTTCAAATAATTATTTCGCATATTTACCACAAAAATTCGATTGCTAATTTGGCATTGATAGCGCATGCGTGGCATGTAAACTTTTGTTTTTACTTGGCTTTTTTTTTTTTTTTTTTTTTTTTGTTTTGCTTGTAGGTGGCTATTGGTATTTACCTGGCACTCATTTTACCGGGGAAACTTAGCTATAAGGTAAGTCTATATGTTGCAATTTTTTCTCGTTTTCTTCTTTGCCATAGAAATTGGTGGACAGCATGTTTAGCTCTGCCTATAATTCCCAGGAGTACCACTCTGGCAGAGAAGCTAGATCAGTTTCCCTAGAGTGCTAACTGTCTACCAATGGCAACCTAATAGTATCCATAGCTAGATAATAAGCCAGATATTTTACAAAAATTACCAATGGCTTTCTTGCTTGCATATCGTGGTTAGAGTGAGAACAGGAAAAGGCATGTTGTTAGTATTTTCATTGTCACTATTACCTACCACCTCCGCCACTGCTGTTATGGTTTCAGTTGTTGTTGTTGTTTTTTTAATGAATAGGTCCGTGTTTTTCTTATATTTAGGACTTATTGGCTTTTTCAAAGTCTAATTAGCTTTTTCTTAATATTATTTTCATTTTTTAGCATACTTAGAATAGGGAAGAATATCACTAACTCTGTCTTGCCTTTTGTAACCATTTTGTTGAAAAACAAGGACACCCCGTTAACTGGGAAATTCCTCAGCCAGGAATGTTTAAGTGCTCCTTGGTATGCTCACTTGGTTTTCTGTATCTTTTTTCGTGAAGTTTACATAAATGAATTTAAAGTCATTTGTATGGCCACTTCGCTTTATTTGAGTAGTCGGTGGATTCCTGCTCAGTTGGGCCTGCAATTTGTTCTCTGGTGAACTCATGTCCAGATTATCTAGTCCATATTTTTTTAAATTCATCTTTGAGGTCACTACATCTTAACTTACATGGCTTACATTGTTTGGATTTGAGTGTCTGTCACTTTCAAATCTGGTTGTGTGGGTGGGAAAATCAATTACATCTGGGTTTCAAGTGTGACATCAAACAAAAAAGTTTGTATTGGGCCATATAAGTTTTCTCAGAGTCTTTCTTTAGTTAAAATCCAGTAGTTAGATATAAGTAGTTTACGCTGGAGGGGAGCCGAATAGAATGCCTTCTGTGGAACCAGTAATGTACTGCAGATGTTTAACGAGCCAGTGATTCCCAACACTTTGAACTATAGTGTTTTTGTAATAAGTTGTTCCTTGGAACAGAACCTCCCTTTGGCTGTGCATTTGTTAGTACATTCCACTAGTGTATATCGACATTTCTTTATATGGTCCTCTAGTGTACCTACAGTTACTGTTGACTTGCAACCAGAATTTGTACATCTCACACGTAGAGATTCAGATTGGCACTTGAATGTATATTAGTGTCATTTAACACCATAGTTCATAGTCTTTCAGTATCCTTTACAAGTTTGTATTGAGTCATGTAGTAGCTATCTCCAATCGTGCAGGTAACGGACAGCTCCAGAATGCACCAGCTTCGCCTGGACTCGAGCTTATTGCACTGTGTCCGGCTGAAAAAATACCACCTTATTCGTGATGACAAATATAATTACATGACCATGTGGTGTTGATGCATAGTGTGGGAGAGTAGCAGTCTTCTGTCTTCAACTTAACTGTTACTTTCTTTTTCTTTCTTTTTGCTAGCCCTACGAAATGATACTAGATTTACCTTCCCTCTGCGCATAATCCAATAGTCAGAGATCATCTTCATCTAACACGACTCGTTCACTTCCACCTTCCAGGAGGAGCTTGAGTACTTATCTCTTTCCTGAAATAATTCACCATCTCTATCTGTAAATACTACTTCATCTTGGTGGAGTGTGGAGGTCATATCACAGCATTGTTTAGGTAGTGGATTCACAGGATACCATCTACATTCAGCTGGAGCCGCTTGGTTTTCTTTGACCATCATCAACAGAGTTCTCTTCTAGAAATGCATCGCTATCTAGGTCACTACTGTTGCTGTTGAAGTAATCTATTGAGTGGGAGTCATCCGATGACAACTCCCCAAATGTTGGCCTCAAGTTGGCCCGTCAGTTGGCAATTGTTGACCAGTTCATATTTATTTTCTTTGTTTTAATAATAAGCCATATCTGTGAATTATACACTACGAAATGATACTTTTAGCATACATGATCCTTGTAACTCAACAACTTAGAATACTTGGATAGTTTCCCTGATGAGCTCATACTCACAAAGTAGTTCAATTCTCCTTCTCCCCTGCAAACAATCCAGATTGGGACAATCCAGATTGGGCTTCTAGCCTGCTTGCACTGCTGATAATTGCACTGCTGGTTCTCTACACCAGAATTATGTAGTTGAGTAAAATGTAATTGAAGTGGGTTTTGGTAGTTTTAGTGACAAGATTGAAGTAGAAATGCAGCTGAAAGCCTCTTCCTCCAAACCAGAAATATCTTTGATGGGTACCGTACCGTTGAGCACCAGAGATAGCTACTGTCACTTTTAATTTTTTCTTCCTTGGTTATGTCTGTTAAGCATGCTCATACTCCTCTGCTTAGTTGGGGGCACTACTTTTTTCCCACAATAGACTGCCACTGTTTCTTGCTTTTCTTATTTAACTTTTTTGCTTCTTCGTGGTGTCTATTATTGACTCTGTATTTCTTCCTTCTCTCCATACAATTTTTGCTGCAGAGACGATGGTGACATGTGGTGTTGATGCATAGTGTGGGAGAGCAGCAGTCTTCTGTCTTCAACGTAACTGTTACTTTCTTTTTCTTTCTTTTTGCTAGCCCTACGAAATGATACTAGATTTACCTTCCCTCTGCGCATAATCCAATAGTCAGAGATCATCTTCATCTAACACGACTCGTTCACTTCCACCTTCTAGGAGGAGCTTGAGTACTTATCTCTTTCCTGAAATAATTCACCATCTCTATCTGTAAATACTACTTCATCTTGGTGGAGTGTGGAGGTCATATCACAGAATTGTTTAGGTAGTGGATTCACAGGATACCATCTAGAGACTGTAGACAGATATCAACGAGAATGTCAACTCATGGCAGGTCTCCGACATCCTAACATAACACTGTTCCTTGGTCTGTGTATCCTTGAGGGATCAGAGCTACCTCTACTGGTGATGGAGAGACTAGAAATGAGTGTGGACGACCTCCTGGAGTGTTCCCCTAATATTCCACTTGCAGTCAATGGAACTCCTTCATTACCAGGATCCAGTAATAGTTCGTGCATACGCTTGGCAGCACATAAGACCTTACTATACTTTACCTGAAATAACATAACACAATAGCTAAATGAATTGAAACAGGTTGTCAGGTCTAGTATAAATTTTTAAAGGAGTGTCTTAATTATGCTAGCTAAAATACTCAAGAATTTATAAGAACACAATACAATGGTCCCTTCAATTGCACACAAACTCCATATCATTGTGATCAAATGATTTTCTTAAATTGAAGCGTTAGAAGCTTCACTTACTTCTAACACTGAGCCATATGAACCTGTTCCAAGGATCTTTCCCGTGGGTATCACTCGGTCTAAGAAATACTGTTGTAACATGGAGTCTTTTCTAAAGGTTCTAGACAATCCTGGTCTTCTAGCTATGCTTGTAAGGGGGCGACCTCAGAAGGAGTACATCAGATATCTACTACAGCTTGGTCCGAAATATCAATAGGCCTAACAAACGGTGAGAAGGACATTCAGCTGGAGCCGCTTGGTTTTCTTTGACCATCATCAACAGAGTTCTCTTCTAGAAATGCATCGCTATCTAAGTCACTACTGTTGCTGTTGAAGTAATCTATTGAGTGGGAGTCATCCGATGACAGGCTCGCTCTAAACTCGTCCAACCTTGTGTACAACTCCCCAAATGTTGGCCTCAAGTTGGCCCGTCAGTTGGCAATTGTTGACCAGTTCATATTTATTTTCTTTGTTTTAATAATAAGCCATATCTGTGAATTATACAGTTTAAATAAGTGATGGTCTGGTAATGTGTGTGCATATATGTGCTTATCTGTCACCATTGCTGGGTTTCTCCTCAACATTCTGTTAATTCTGGATGTACAGTTTGCTCTGGCAGTTCTCGTTGGTATTGATTGTTAATTTTGGTATTGATTGTTAATTTTTGGTATTGATTGTTAATTTTAATCCTATTTGCATCTTCTATCTTGCCTGAGGTCCTCCCTTCTTCTTCTCTTCTCTTGCTTGGTGTTTCTGACGTCATTGATATAATACTGACCATGAAAGTTAATAATGACAAGTGATTTATACATAAATACAATAACATATTGTGCAATCTTGTTAAAACATTAGTGTTCAATTAGTAAGTGTTTTAGCCAGATTTTGATTGGATGAATGGCATAATTTAAAAATGGAGACCATATAATTAATTAACCAGCTTAGGGTTTCACCATAAGATAGTGCACCCACTATGGTACACCTCAAGGGTGTGCTAGTAAGAGGTGGCATTCCGTTATCCAATCCGAATTGTAACCTATCTGACCTAGGTCTGTCAAATTTGCCATAATTTCCAGCTGGAAATGAAGCTTTCTGAGTGAACTGCTCCTGATAATGGCTGCCGTACTGCTGATTTTCAAACTCTCGTAGGTAATTATCAAATTCAGGTGTAGGTACTTCAGCTACCATGGACAGTGTTCTCTCTTTCAATTTTGTACTCTTCTCCAAGTCCGTCCCTTTCTTTGGCCGATTCTTTATTATTAGCTCTATACAAGTTGTTTGCCTTCTGCAAATTTAGTCTGATGGTTATTTTTCATGCCCCAACTTCCCAAGTCCTACAAAATATAGCTAAAACACGTTAAGTACAAATTGACGCTATTGCTAAACCAAACCTAAACAAGGGTTAATATATCTGACCAGGTCAATCATCAGAAAAGACAAATGGACCTAGTTTCAAATACTGACATGGTTCATTACCTTACGAACTATGTTATTCCAATCTTTATTCTGCATAAATAGGGGGTAGGGTTACTTTAGTACCTACATGTAGGTACTAAAGTAACCCCTGGTCATTAAGTAAACTGTAGATGAGAGAAGATCTTGGAGAATGGCGAAATAAATTACGTTGCGGAGAATAATATATCTCCGCCGGATCACACTCTAGCATGTCCGAGACAATTTCAACAAAGTAGTCTGTGGAAGACTTTACGAAGGCAACAGAACTGTTGGCCGGAATTGCCACGTAGCTGGGGCCAACTTGAACTTAGTCTTCCATTATGTTATTGTATAAACTAGCTCTAATTAATGTCCTACCTCTAGACGGTCCCTATAAACCTCCTGGATACTGTGCAACAAACTTTTGTAAAATTCTTTTTCTTTAGACGATCACGGTGGATGACTTGGTGTCTGGATTTGGTTGGCAGTACGGTCTGTTGTATTATAACTCAATATCAAATAGTTTAAATAGAATCTGGACAAGTTGCCGTGACCAGGATTCGAACCTTGGTTTGAAACTAGCATTTTTTTCTTGGCTAACCACCCCTTTATCTCTAAAAAGAGTATTTCTTCTGGTGCTGTTGTTTTCAATTACTCGGAGATATGTACAAAAAATAAATCCTTTGGTTTTTATGACCAGGATTCGAACCTGGGTCAACTCTCAAACCTGTCTCCGCAGTGACCAGAATTCAAACCTGGGTTATTACGACCATAACCTAATGTAAGGAGAAACATAAAAAGAAATACCTTACATAGCTTAGAGATTGGACCATCAATTACACAAAATCAATGAAAAATTCAATGATGGAAAAGATTGTAAGACTGCTTAAGATTCTAAAGATGAAAATCACAGAGGAGAGAACTCAGCAAGTCCAGATTGGATCTAATCTTCTAACTTGCCACCCCCGAGGCCAAAGATAGCGTGACTTTGTGAATTATTATTTTTTAGCATACTTGATCTTTGTTCCAGTAAAGTTCACTAGTTTGCACTGGAATGGGAAGAGGAAAGAATATCCCCTATTGAGTGGGAGTCATCTTATGACAGGCATGTTCTAAACTTACCTAGCTGAGAGTGTACAACTCCCCTTTGAGTTCTCTTTACACCCTATCAAGTCGTTTGTTACCATGGTGTATGGTACATTTCATTTCATTCAAGATCATTCTCCCACAAGCTAAAACTAACATCAAGAAAACTCTTCAATTACTGTTCTGGAGTAATTTCTCATTAAATCGAACCCAAACTAACACCTGCACTTTCAGCTGCCTCTGTTTTTTTCCTCACACTGTCACACCTTCAATATTGCAATATTACTGTACCATTTAACTCTGTTTGCTTTTCTTTTACTTTAGTATTATTTATTATTTTTATTTATTTATTTTTTACAGCTATAGAACTTAGTTTGACTTTCAACTTCAAAAACTCCCATACTCATTACACTTCATTCACAGTACCTGTATTGTCATTGTCATATGGTTGTAAAGAAGAAGAATAAGAAGAAGTTCTATATAGCATAAGAATTAAAATCAGGAAAACAAACTTGATGAGAAATTGAACTATCATACTTAAATTGGCAGATGGAATAGAAAGAACAGAGTCGTAAGAGCAAGAAGCAACTCCACTTAATATATATATACAATCTCTTCCATGTATAAACTCTTGTACAATCTACCTCATTATTTTTCTCAAAGCCGTAGATAAGAGAACCAGATGTTAGTCGGTTTCAAACCAAAGCTAAAATATACAAGGATGATGAAGATCTCAGTTAGTCAGAAGCTCATTGTTGCAATACACAAATGTATAGAGGTAAGTGTAACATGAAAGAGAGCGAATACATCTAATTATTATTATTATTATTATTATGATGATGATGATGATGATGATTTTTATTATTATTTTCATTATTATTATTATTATTATTATTATTATTATTATTATTATTATTATTATTATTATTATTATTGTGTTATGGTAATAATTGCAATTAAATCATAATCACTTACCTCTTTCTTATTTGCATAAGTTGTATAGGCATAAAAACACTTCTTGCAAACATATGCTTCTTTCCTGCTGTCAATGGTGACCAGATTCACCCCTCTTCCTTCTTTTTGGGATACATTTAAAACCATTTCTTTCCATATATTAGTGACTAATTCGGATTCCTGTGTTCCTAGAAGACGTCTGTTTTTAACATTAGTCGAATTAGCACAAGCTAAACAAAGAGCTGCATTTGATGAAGCCGCCATAACGCAGTTAAACTGTAAGTGCCCGCGTACGTTAAGGCGTAAAAAACGCTCACTAAAACGCTAACTTTACTTGGCCCTCAATGCTGACGTCACGTACGTGGGCGAGTACCAATCCGATGTGGAGCTCTCACCAGACCCTTTCCTTCCCCCCACGCCCACATATAACGGGAAGGTAAAGGGTCGGCTACGCCAGACTAACCAGCACTCAGTGCACGCGGAGCTGTAACTTTAATACTTACATGGCTTCATTAGAATCTACGGAGCAGAAACTGCACCAGCCAGCAGCAAATTTAAGAGAAGCTTTGGAAAGAAAAAGGAATTTTCAGCTGCTTTGTACGTTATCTTGGCTGACACTACTCAATATTTAGTTTTGGAATATTGGAAAGTATTTAATTAGTTTTGGAATAAATACATACAAAAAGTATACCTTTGTTAGCAAACAACAGTCAATACTGTTAATTAAGTTTGCACCCACTTCCTGGCACGCCCACTTCCTGACCACACCCACTTTTGGGCCAGACCACTTCAAGTTTGCCTACTACACCCCTGTAGCTAGCTATCTAATAGTTAACTAGCTAGCTACCTACTAGCTAACTAGCTAGCTATGGGCATGTGTAGTGAAGAAAATTCTCTGTGGAGAAATCTTAGCTGTTATGTTATTGTTTTTGTATACGAGAACTTGCTTCAAATAATTATTTCACATATTTATCACAAAAATTCGATTGCTAAAGCACATTGGTGGCATGTTAACTTTTTTTTTTACTTGGTTTTTTTTTTTTTTTTTTTTTTCAGAAAAAGAAGAGTTCAGGTGGCTATTGGTATTTACCTGGCACTCATTTTACCGGGGAAACTTATGAGGTAAGTCTATATGTTTCAATTTTAGTCGGCCAACGGGAATACAGAAGCCTCTAAATATGCAACATTTTCCATCAGTGCACACTTGAAGCTTCACACCAGTGGTCCCCATATTGGACCCCATGTTGGGCATGTTGACGCTGCTGAGGACAGTCTGCCGGTACAACAGCTTTGCGGTGTTGTTGGTAAATATCAGCATGTGACCACTTAAACCAGTACTCTTGTGCTCATTGGAGAACCCTTCATAAGTTGGTCTAATCTTCAGTGGAGCCAGTAAATATCAATTTAACTGTTATATACTTTTCTTTCTTTTTGCCAGCCCTTGGCTTTCTTGTGATCCTTAACAGCTTCTTTGTGTGATTGCCCAACTTGAACTTAGTCTTCCATTACTTTTCTTGTATAAACTAGCTCTAATTAATGTCCTACCTCTAGACGGTCCCTATGAACCTCCTGGATACTGTGCAACAAACTTTTGTAAAATTCTTTTTCTTTAGACGATCACGGTGGATGACTTGGTGTCTGGATTTGGTTGGCAGTACGGTCTGTTGTATTATAACTCAATATCAAATAGTTAAAATAGAATCTGGACAAGTTGCTGTGACCAGGATTCGAACCTTGGTTAGAAACTAGCATTTTTTTTCTTGGCTAACCACCCCTTTATCTCTAAAAAGAGTATTTCTTCTGGTGCTGTTGTTTTCAATTACTCGGAGATATGTACAAAAAATAAATCCTTTGGTTTTTATGACTTATTTATTATTATTATTTTTTTTTTTAACAACTTAGAATACTTGGATAGTCTGAGATGAGTTCTCTCAAGATCTTTCTTTCTCCCCCTACCTTGTTTGCCTGCCCTGCTAGTGATGAAAGTAGTAAATGCCAAATTTGCTAATTCTTGGCTTACCACTTCATCCCTAAATAAAGTATTTCTTCGGGTGCAGTCATTTTCAACTGTTGTCATTACTGAGAGACATGTACGAAAAATTACTGTACTTTTACTTGCACAAGTATGTGTGTGCGTCTTCAGGATGACAAGTAGAAGATGCTTGACCCGCACTTAGCTTGGTAATACTCGGAGGAATTGAGACCTCTGTAGGACCATTGTACAAGAGGAGGTATTCTCACATTGTGAAATAAAATGCTCACTAACATTATACATAGCTATGTATTTACATGTAATTAAGTGTAATTTATCGAATAGCTAATAAATAATTAAAAAGAATAGAATTGCTCATTGGTCACTGTCATTGCATCAGGACTGAACTGACACTATCTGAGTCTAGCCAAGCTGTGACCAGGATTCGAACCTGGGTCAACTCTCAAACCTGTCTCCGCAGTGACCAGAATTCAAACCTGGGTTATTACGACCACAACCTAATGTAAGGAGAAACATAAAAAGAAATAACTTACATAGCTTAGAGATTGGACCATCAATTACACAAAATCAATGAAAAATTGGTTCATTAAATGGTGCATTGCAAGTTTACAACTTAACAAGTTTACAACATATCTGTGCTACTACAACAACTCCCACAACTACTTACCTCGGTATCATTGAAGAAGCTCAGCTTCCGCTTATCCTTGTCTAAGACACAATATCTCCTGTTCCATTCCAATTGGTCCAAATTTTCAAATGCTGCAATAATTTTGGTATTGATTGTTAATTTTAATCCTTAGTCGGGTCCTATTTGCATCTTCTATCTTTCCTGAGGTCCTCCCTTCTTCTTTCTTCTTCTCTTGCTTGGTGTTTCTGACGTCATTGATATAATACTGACCATGAAAAGTTAATAATGACAAGTGATTTATACATTAAATACAATAACATATTGTTCTGAAAAAATTGAGTGCTCTGTTCACGTTACAATTGTTTCATGACAGATACAGATGGTTGGACTGGGGTTACATTCACGCCTGTCATAGTTAGATATAATATATAAGTAGTTCACATGCACTGAAGGGAAATATTTTCAGTGCGGCCAGTAAATATTAACTGAACTGTTACTTTTATCTTTCTTTCTTTTTACTAACCCTTGGCTGTCTTCTGATTGTCAACTTTGCTGTTACTTTTCTTCGTCTACTCCATACACTCGGGTGCATGCTTTGGAGAAAGTGAATTTGGAGATCCCTTAACTTATTAGGCCATTCCTCCTTTGGGTGATCTTCGTCCCACCTCAAACATAAAAAATTTTCTACAGTTGTTGACTCCAATCTTCTGTAATTTATGTGTCATATTTATTATTAATATGTTTTTTTATTTTACGCATGTAAATAACGTAATGAAAGAAAACGTGAATGTACACTTGCTCTGGAAGTAATATAAGTCGACTAGCGCAACATTAATCCTCAAATCTTCTGTACACTTGCTCTGGAGTTGTGCTGGTTTTGGAAGATAGTATGACAACTCTCCATTAGAGTAATCTTCACCACCAGTGAGCACAATCAAGTTCTATGGTCACTGGTATCTCCCTTCTTCGATTAAAGCTTGTTTTGGACACATGGTGTGAATTTGGGCTCTTGAAAATTACAGATGGTTGGACTGGGGTTACAATCACGCCTGTCATAGTTAGATATAATATATAAGTAGTTCACATGCACTGGAGGAAAATATCTTTTATCCTTCTTTCTTTTTGCTATCCCTTGGCTGTCTTCTGATTGTCAACTTTGCTGTTACTTTTCTTCATCTACATCCATACACTCGGGTGCATGCTGTGGAGAAAGTGATTTGGAGATCCTTTAACTTCTTCACTTGCTCTGGAGTTGTGTGCTGGTTCTGGAAGATGATATGGGTCAATGAGATGCAACATTAGGCCTCAAATCTTCTTTACTCATTAGTTCAAATCATATGTAATGACCATCACAAACTAGCTCTAATTAATGTCCTACCTCTAGACGGTCACGGTGGATGACTTGGTGTGTGTGTATGGAAGCTGTGCAAACAGTGCATGTATGTTTCCGCCTGTACTTGCTCAAGTATGTGTGTGCGTCTTCAGGATGACAAGTTACCATTGAGTTGCTGTTGGACAGGAATTTCATTAACTTTTATACGATGTTTCTAGACTTGCAAGGAGAATTCGTGCATCTCACTTGCAGATATTTGATCTCCCTCAAACCTGAAATATCTTTAACAGTATTAATCGTGTGGATTAAGTTTTGCTGATAGTACTTTCTTTCTGGTCCACAGAAGGTACATTCTCTTTATTATGATTATTATTATTATTTTTAGCATACATGATCCTTGTAACTCAACAACTTAGAATACTTGGATAGTCTGAGATGAATTCTCTCAAGACCTTAATCCTTCTTAAGTAGCTTTTGGTGTCTCTTCTGTGTACCGCTAGTTGCCGTTAGGTTTCTTGAATAAGATGTGCTGAATGAAATATTAGTTGGCAGTGCATACACAACAGCTGTGCTGGGCCTTTTTATTGGCCACACCCATTTGTCACACCCACTCACCAGTGCCAAGCAACTCTACCATGACAATGTCGCACAAGGAATCCTTTGCTTTGCTGCACCTTGCAAGATGTACACCCTTTCTGTTTACCTGTATGGGGTGGACTTCTTGGACTGTCTATTTTTGCCATTCTTCTTTTGTGGACTCTCCTCCACTGTTTTATTAATGGTGATACAATACTAATAAGTTACACATTACGCCATATTTTTCAGATTGCATTGATGGCAAGTAAACAAATCATATCATATTATAACAAAGTGTTAATTATTACCACAAATTGCACATATGCCCTGACTCCTTCCCCATTCTGTACATTCATATCTGCTCCATGCTGTAACAGAATGTTCAAAGCTTCTGGGGATGAGCTGTTGGCAGCAAGATGGAGGAGAGTAGTGTCCTCCTCGTCTATCGGCTGGTTCACCAAATGTGGCGATTCATTAAGTACTTTTGACAACCTAATATAGAAATACAGCTTCTTGAATTTCCTCTATTAGCTTTTGATATTGTTTTAGCAAATGTTCTCCTTGATTCGAATGCCTTGCCTTTTTATGTTTAACCGTTGATTGACCCTTACCGTTATCAGAAAAACAAACAAAAAAACTCAAATGTTAACAACTTAGTGCACCCTTCCTGCAAGGAGAAAGTATATCCACTATGAATTTCTTTATTTTACAGGAGTACTCAGCAGCAATGAAGTCATGGAGAGTTTTTCCAACTTCTGAAATAGCACGTCTCGAGCTTTCCCTAAAGCTGGCTGGTTCAGGTTTAGAACTGACTTTTTTTTCTTAGTTAAAGCCATCTCGATACCTAAAGGGTCCAACACAAATGGGTGCAGTGGAGTGCTCCGAATTTGAAGGTGGAAAATTAACTCCTGTTCAAATCTGGCGAAACATTGGGTCTAATTGGAGGGAAGAGTTCGTGCTTTGATTGAGCAATTCGTTCTTGTCTTTCTCTTGAAACTCCATATATATATATATATATATAGGTTCTTATGTGCTTCTATTGGTGGTTTCTTTGAACAACTTAGAATACTTGGATAGTTGCTGCACCAACCGAGTTGAAAGCCCCACTTTGGGCTCTGGCTCTGCTGATTCTGTCTTCTTTTGTGGTAGATAATTATTTATTTTTTTAAATACCAACTTAACTGTTACCATTATTTGTTTCTTTATGCTAGCCCTTGGCTGTCTTGTGATCCTCAACAGCTTCTTTTTTTTTTTTTTTTGATTGCCTTGCTTGGAGGTCTTCTTCCGTGGAACTGATGCTGTGGATATTGTGGCGAAATAGTAAGAAATAAACATTTAAGAGCCTCAATAACTATTTTAAAATATTTGTTCTTTTCATAATGCTATTCATCATGTGAGTATAATAAAAACATCTTCTCTTAAAAGTCTAAAACCAAGATTCAATATCTCTAGTTAGGCCAGCTACTAGAGCTCAGGGACTTGCATCTATTGAACAAGTAAATGTTGTTATAAAAACTTGTCAGGTTTAGAGAAGGAAGTGGCCACTTCCTCAATGTATCTCTGTTCAGTGCCAGTTCTTTATGGAAATTTTATTTATAATGAAATAGGTGGCTAAATATATAATTGATATATATATATATTATATATATAATAATGTAAAATTGATTATGAAAGTTTGGTTGTCATATTGTTGTAGAATATATGATCTGAACTGCTGGTGGTGATGATCAGAATAAGACACATTTCTTGTGGACTATGATAGCATGTCCTCTTTGCTCTGCTGATTCTGTCTTCTTCTGTGGTAGATAATTATTTTTAAAATATCAACTTAACTGTTCGGCATCTTCTTTACCATGTCCTTGGCGTCGTCAAAAATGCCATCCCTATTTCTTATGTGGTAGATGATTATTTTTTAAATATCAACTTAACTGTTCGGCATCTTCTTTACCATGTCCTTGGCGTCGTCAAAAATGCCATCCCTATTTCTTATGTGGTAAATGATTATTTTTTAAATATCAACTTAACTGTTCGGCATCTTCTTACCATGTCCTAGGCGTCGTCAAAATGCCATCCCTATTTCTTCGGTGGTAAATAATTATTTTTTGAATATCAACTTAACTGTTCAGCATCTTCTTTACCATGGGCCTAGCGAGACTATAAAGTTCTTGCTTGAATCAAAATAATGTATGAAACAGAGAATGAATGAGAGAAGGTGAGTATGCAATGGGAGAGGTCCTTGGCGTCGTCAAAAATGCCATCCCTATTTCTACTAATTAACTATCTTGAGAAGTCTCTTGCCTGGAATAGGTTGGGGTGCCTGACCCGAAAATATCTTTAAGTCAAATTTAAATTCTCTTAATATTTTTTGAAATCTTTTTTGGTCATAATAAATAAAGTTTAATTGTCTGCTCAGCAAGCTCTTTTCTTCATGTTAATATTATATAAATCCTGGGGCTAGTTGGTTATCTAATCCTTTGTCTCTTTGAATTGAAAAACACGCTCTGACTGGCAAAGAACAATTCCTCAGCACTGCAGTATAAGCATTATATATAACTGCAACGGGTATTGGCTTATAACTTGTATGCTATATATTTGTATACTCTGACTGGCAAAACCTACAAAGGAATTTACAATTTCACCAGCTATGACAAAGTTATAGCGCTTGATCTCTCCTGCTCTGTTAATGAGATGTTGGAAGGTTTACATCTGAAAAAATGACAAATACAGGTAACATACAGTTTAAGTTAACCTTCTGGTTTTGAACAATGTTTATAGTGAAGTGTTTGCAATAATTAAAGATTGAGCTATTTGTCTTCACACCGCTCTAGCACGACTGACATTACTTTCTGTCTATCAAATGATGACTACACTTCTTTAAATGATGGCCTTGAAGCACTATTCAATCTCCAGCATTTCTGCTTGAACTTTCCCTTCTTCAACATCTACTTTAACTATATATACATTAGGTTTTTATTTATTATTATTTTCATTTTATTAGGAACAGTGCTCCTTGCAGAACGAAGTCAGCAGAACATTTCTTGCAGTTAGATTCTCTGTATACTAAGAGTATGCTCAGAAGGCACAAACCACAGAGTATAGAAAATAGTACCTCAGCAAAACAGTCTGCGTCGCCATCATCTTCACCGTAATAACAGCCGTAGTCTTCTTCATCACTAGCTCAATCCTCACTGACCGGGATGGAGTTTTGAGCCTCCAAACAATCCGACATGACAAAGATACACTTCAGTTCTAGTCCGAGACCTTTACCAAGAAAGCAAGCTAGTGTCTGTAATAACTGGCATTCTTGGCGATACTTATATGCAGGATCTAGAAGAATTTCATGCATTTGCTTGGCAGCACAACTTGTGAGAACAGGAAAAGGCCTGTTGTTAGCATTTTCATTGCCACTATTACCACTACCGCCACTGCTGTTTATGGTTTCCAATTTTACGTATACTGACATTTATTACTTACATGGTCTTCTAGAGTATTTATAATCAGGTGCTACATTAGTGTCTAATTGGAGGGAATAGTTTGTGCTCTTGGCAGAGTAAGTCTTATGAATCGTAATGTGGGTTAAACTTCTAGTAGAGCTGACAGGCTCTGATGATGACCTTCTTTCTTCTTGTGAACTTGTATTCATAAATAATTATCTAATATTTATAGTATAGAGGAATCATATATCTCATAAACCATAGCATTCTCCATCACTACCAGGAAGCACTTGTAATTCACAATTAGAGTTCTCCCACTCACATTCCCATGTCATTGAAGAAGCTCGATTTCCTCTCTTTTTCCAGAACACAGTATCGTTTGTTCCATTCTAATTAGTTCATTTCTTATTCTTCTCTTTCACCTGAATCTACGTCTTACATGGCTTACATTTCCGGATACAGAACTAGCAGGTGGACTGTAGCCTCCACCATTGCTCTCTCCACTCCCTCGATGAAAACTGGGTAAAGTCTGCTGCTTCCCCTTCCTGGCGAAATGGCAGCTGACATCAGAATATTGCCTTGCCTTTCAGGTTTCCCTGATGAGCTCATACTCACAAAGTAGTTCAAAAGCCAGATGTTTTCTCCTTCTCCCCTGCAAACAATCCAGATTGAGCTTCTAGCCTGCTGGCACTGCTGATAATTGCACTGCTGGTTCTCTACACCAGGATTATGTAGTTGAGTAAAATGTAATTGAAGTGGGTTTTGGTAGTTTTAGTGACAAGATTGAAGTAGAAATGCAGCTGAAAGCCTCTTCCTCCAAACCAGAAATATCTTTGATGGGTACCGTACCGTTGAGCACCAGAGATAGCTACTGTCACTTTTAATAATAACCATGTAATACCACACAAAGTAATAACCATGTAATACACAGTGGTATAGCAAAGTAATAACCATGTAATACACAGTGGTATAACAAAGGAATAACCATGTAATACACAGTGGTATAGCAAAGTAATAACCATGTTATACAACAAAGTAATAACCATGTAATACACAGGCGTATAGCAAAGTAATAACCATGTAATACACAGTGGTATAACAAAGGAATACCAGCATAATACACAGTTAATACACAGTGGTGTAGCAGAGTAATACCAGTGTATTGCGTGGTTATTATTCAAGTATACACACAAAATAACAATGTAATACATCAGTTATACACATGTGTACACACTAGTGTATTTCTGGAGAATACTACTGTTATACCTAATGGCGTATTACGGTACTTATAAGCCACTTTTACACATAGTGTATACCTGAAGAATACCAGGAGTATTCCAGTTGTATACTAGAAGATTATCATTGTTATACACTAGTGTATATCACACTTTTTGCATGGTGAAAGAACTGGTGCTACAGCAAAATATAGGCTAAGCGGTAAGCAAAACTAATACATTTTCAATGGGACTGGTGGTGCCGTGATACCATCAATGGGCGTGGCCGGAACTAACGTGATGTCATCATGCAAATCCCCTATTGTAAATAGGCCAAATAATAAAAAAATGTAAGGCTTTCGTTGTGTATTTACAGTCCAAGCAAATCAGTACAAGTCGGTAAGCCAATGAAATTTGTTTCTACTTAATATAATTGTGTATAGCAAAGTCCAGTTAAAAGCTGTTTGACATGATTTTATATTATAGTACACCACCAACGTATTAAAATGACACACACGGCAACACAATTATAGTGACAATAGTGCTTTTTATTATACAATACAGATATAAGGAATTTATTGAATTTATCACAGGTAACCAAGTAAGTCTTGTCTACTGGCTAGATATCAACAGTAATTTTATTTCTTTAGGATGTATGTAGAGATGTATTTTTTTCAGACAGACACAACATCTACGTGTCGGGTAGTATTAAATCCCGAAATGAACTGGCACTTTGCGAGGAGCATGACCTTGCACAAAAGGAACTTAAACTGACAGAAGATGAGGTAGGTATATTGTAATAATTTTCACGAATACAATTTAGAAGTTTACATTTATTTTCTTTAGGTTTATCACATACTATACAATATTCTCACTCCATTATAAAAAGGCTGTGTATTAAATCCTTTTCGTTATGCGATGGATGTTGCTCTCATTGAGGTACAACCCAATTACTTTGCATTGCTATGTAGTAATATGTCATTTTGTTTTGTTTTGTTTATTCAGTTAGTGATAATGTTTATTCAAGAAGAAGCTCTCGTTACAGTCTCCTAACAAAACTTTTGTCGCTTTCAAACTGCACTCATGGATGTATTATAATTTTTTTATTAAAATGTAAAAGTGAACATAGCAACAGTTGTCCGTGCTATTGTCGTCTAATACAACAAGTGGTACACATGGTACAATATTATATAGTACCTAAATCATTCTATACAAACGTGTGCTTTGCTAAAGATATCTGGATGTTTAATATTAAAGTATTTCAGTTAATACTATTTCAATTATAATATCTTGTCTTAGCTGCCTAGACTTGATAGGAAGGAAAAAAAAAAGAGGATGAAAAAAATGGCAAAAATAAAAAGTAGGGCTAGTTAGAGAGATGTACCACTATTATTACATAGAGTAGAGTAAGACATAGGGATGTACCACTATTATTACTATAGTGTAGAGCTAGTTATAGGGATGTACCACTATAAGTGTAGAGCTAGTTATAGGGATGTACCACTATAAGTGTAGAGCTAGTTATAGGGATGTACCACTATTATTAATTAGAGTAGAGCTAGTTATAGGGATGTACCACTATTATTAGAGTAGAGCTAGTTATAGGAATTTACCACTATTATTACATAAAGTAGAGCTAGTCATAGGGATGTACCACTATTATTACATAGAATAGAGGTAGTTATAGAGATGTACCACTATTATTACATAGAGTAGAGCTAAGTATAGATCTGTATTACTATTATTACATACATTAGAGCTAGTTATAATGATGTACCACTATTCAGCCAAGAATCATGAAATAACAAAAAAGTGTTATCATTTCACAGACGCCAATGCTATAATATCAGCTCCATCTGTAGACTCAAGAAGATAAACTACACTCTTGCCAAAAGAAAAAAAACTTCATTGAATTATTGAGTACAGATGCTCTGGATATTGGCTGTTCCACTGCTGCAGTTCACACTCGCGCAAATTTAAGTAGAATTCTGGAGTTGGCATTTCAGCAGCATCAACACTAACTGGAAGCATTATTTCCATTGGCTTACTATCAAAATATTTTTTTTACACTTATTCGTTTTGTGAGGTTGGTGCAAAAGTAGTAATTTGAGTGGAATCTTTTTAGTATTCTATTGTAGTATATTTTTTGTAACCTCAAATTCTCCATGCTCTGAAGTATATTTTTGTTGAGCAGTACCTGTCTAATGGCCGTTGTTGACGTAAAAGGGTTGGGAAGAATAAAAGCTTGCTGAACAGAACATAGCAACACAACTGTGGGAGTCTGTCAGTAATTTTTGTAAAATATCTGGCCTATCATAGCTATGGGTATTATAAGGGGCCATTGTTACTCAGTTGGTATCTTTTTTTGATGAGGAAACTTATCCAGCTTCTCTGCTAGATTGGTGCTCCTGGGAAAGTTTAGCATTACTAGGAGAGCTGAGCTACACATCCTGTCAACCAATTGGCAAGGAAGTCAAATGTAGCCATTAATGTACATGCACATGTAGCAAGGGGAAGAAACCAAAACATATGGATTACCTTATAAGTTTCCGGGACGAGTGCCACGCAACCCAAACCCTGTAAAAATCAAAACAAAGTTTAAGTAAAAAAAAAAATTACGCTCGCTATCAATGTCGAGTTAGCGACTGAATTTTTGTGGTAAATTGTGCTAATTAATTACTTTAAGACAGTTCTCAGTACACACGCACAAAAAAAAACGACAGCTAAGATTTCTTCACGGAATTTTTCACATGCACTTAAGCTAGCTAGCTAGCTTACAAGGCCACTCTAGTATCTGCAGACTATGAAGGGTGACAAGCTAGTTCTCGTGTACCACTGTAGGTACATTCGGCATTATCTTCTAACTCATAGTTTGTACCACATGTGGTACTTACTGTACCACTTATGTGAAGTAATGTGTTTGATAAATAAGTACTTCTTATACATGTATCAGATGTGGTACATCACGTACCACAAGGTGGTATGCCACAGAACAAAATTGCTTATTTTTAAAAAGCATTCTGTAAAACTTGCACCACATGTAACACTAGTTTTTCAATTCTTGATTGCATGTTTTGAATTGTACTGCATGTACCATATTTTGTTTATAAGTTAAATGAAACAGTGTATATAGCAACAGTTTATCCGTGCTATTCTAGTCTCATACAACAAGTGGTACAAGTGGTACAGTATGTTATACGGCACACAAATTAAGTTATATCGTGTAGTACTTAAAACAAAACAACTTCAACTTGTATATACTTGTATTTAGTTTTGTAATTTTGATAGTGTAATAGGTGGTACGATTGGTAAATTCTGTAGTGCTGGTGTTACCTAGGGGGCTAGAGCTAGGGCTAGAGCTAAAGACTTACATGTGTACCGATTGTACACTTTCATGTTTATTATTGTTATTTATCATACTACAAGTGTTGTAAGCTAGTTCTCGTGTACCACTCCTGGTACATCCTGCATTATCTTCTAACTCATAGTTTGTACCGCATGTGGTACTTGATGTACCACCTATGTAAAGTAGTATATGATGCATAATCACTTATTAAGCATGTATCAGATGTGTTACATCACGTACCACAAAATGGTATGCCACAGAACAAAATTGCCTATTTTGAAAAAGCAATATTCCATCAACTGTAAAACTTGCACCACATGTAACACTAGTTTTTCAATACCTGATTACACGTTTTGAAATGTACTGCATGTACCATATTGTCTTTATAAGTTAAATGAAACAGTGTACATAGCAATGAGCAGTAGTTCTCCATTTTCTTGCGCTCTGCGCAACTGTTATTTTAAGATTCATTGTGGACTATATTACACGCATTTTATATTTTATATTACAGTACAGTATTTTATACGGAACTTCATGCCGGTGCACTAGCCACTGCCTTGTTTTATACATTCTTTGAGTGATTAAATCATAGGTTCCAAGTTTGAGAAATGGAAATCCGTGACAAACCACACCCGTTAATTAAATCAATTTAATTGACCACATCCTTCCTGTAATTAATGCTATGAATATATTTATGATTACAATGTTTTATATTTGCGATATATTGTTATTTTGATTTATTTGGAGAATGGTTGTTGCTTTTTTGCATTTCTCAATTAATTCATTGTTTTAAAAAAGTACAAATATTGTTGTTTTGAGTGGGGGGGGGGGGAGTATGATATTGACTTGTATCAGATGGGATACATCACGTACCACAAGGTAGAGCTAGGGCTAGGGCTAAAGACTTACATGTGTATTGTTTGTACAATTTCAAGTTTTTTCTATTGTTGTAGTCAATATCATACACAAGTGTTGCAAGCTAGTTCTCGTGTACCACTGTAGGTACATTCGGCATATCTTCTAACTCACAGTTTGTACCGCATGTGGTACTTGGTGTACCACCTATGTGAAATAGTGTGTTTAATGCATAATCACTTATAATGCTTGTATCAGATGGGATACATCACGTACCACAAGGTAGAGCTAGGGCTAGGGCTAAAGACTTACATGTGTACTGTTTGTACAATTTCAAGTTTTATTTATTGTTATTAGTAGTCAATATCATACACAAGTGTTACAAGCTAGTTCTCGTGTACCACTGTAGGTACATTCGGCATTATCTTCTAACTTATAGTTTGTACCACATGTGGTACTTACTGTACCACTTATGTGAAGTAATGTGTTTGATAAATAAGTACTTCTTATACATGTATCAGATGTGGTACATCACGTACCACAAGGTGGTATGCCACAGAACAAAATTGCCTATTTTTAAAAAGCATTCCATTAACTGTAAAACTTGCACCACATGTAACACTAGTTTTTCAATTCTTGATTGCATGTTTTTAATTGTACTACATGTACCATATTTTGTTTATAAGTTAAATGAAACAGTGTATATAGCAACAGTTTATCTGTGCTATTCTAGTCTCATACAACAAGTGGTACAAGTGGTACAGTATGTTATACGGCACACAAACTTTATCAAATGCAGTTGTCCAACTTTGCAAAACTATAAAGTTGAATTATTTCTGAAAATTATTAGAGTTCCACCTATTTAGTGGAAGTTACTAAACCCGTTAAGTTAAGCTTTACTGTAGTTGTCTATTATGTAGGTGAGGCCCCACACCCAACACTATTTACTAATTGTATTATCACCCACAATGAAACCCCATCTCCATGATGTTCAATTAAAATTCTAATGTAATTCAATGTAATGAAAAAACAAACAAACAAAAAACTGGAAGGAAGAAGACTTGATTTTTTTATTGGGATAGGGAAAAAATGTAAAAAACCCGAAAAGAAGAAAAAGGGAGAGGGAACACAAAAAACGAATAAAATAAAAGTACGCAATCGATGCCAACAATGTACAAACAATTAAATTAACTAGTAAAGGTCTGACTCCACTCCTCGTAAAGATGTTCACAGAATTCTCCTGTATAATATAATGACACATAGACACATAAAATTAAGACAGAACAAACATTAGCTACAACGGAATCAATGTCATGTTAATGTAGCTGTTCATAAAATGATTTTGTTTTTGTGGTCCTGGAGGTAATTCACTCCCCCTTGATAAGTTTAGGTAGGGCAGAAAAAGAGCAATTACATAACCTTATTTTGGTGTAGCAATTTCATGGAAAAAAGGAAATTTAGCAAAAAAATAACATGTTTTTATGAGTAATTGGTGGCTTATGCTAAACAAACACAACCTACATGAGGCATGTGTATTGTCTTACCTTTAATAAACATGGTATAGAGAAAGGGATGATCCTTTGCTGACACTTCAATTGTGTGGTAATGGCTTGGTTTCATTATATACTGTACCATAATGGATAGTTGCTTCCAATCCAATTTTCCTGCAGTCCAAATTGTAGGTAGTGGCATCTCATACATCGTGGAATTTCCATGCCGTATAGGTTTCTTATCTACTTTACAACATCTGTCCAAATCAATTAAAACTGCATGGCCAAGGTCATTGAAACATATGTTCTCTAGCCGTATATCGCAGTGAGCGAATCCCTTTCCATGCAATTCTGAAATTGCCTCGCGTACATCACTCACTAAAGTACGAATGACGATTTGTGCTTCACGTAGTAGAAATGGCTTCTTTAGAGGTTTGAATTTAAAAAATACGTGTCCTTCATAAATGTCTAGTCCAATCGGGATACACGAATAATCTAATTGAATAGGATTGCATGTCAGAGACAACAAAAAGTCAGTTGCTTGCTTTCCATAAACAAACTTATAATACACATCTTTAGCCTTGACTACCACTGAATAACCAGATGTAACTTGTTTTGCCTCTTGACCAAAATGAGCAGTTACAAACGTTTCTGGTACTGGAATATAAAAATCATTACTAACTCCAGAAGTGTCAATGTCACATTGATACTTTGCAACTGCTTTTATTGTAGGTATGACACTTCTTTTGTCTAATGCTTCACTATAACAGTTATAACGTAACTGATCATCATTCCAATAACAAGTAACTTTTTCTATACATCCCTCACTGACCGGAACATAAAATCCAGCGACTTTGCCACATATGCCCCTGTTCATGTAATAGCGTAGTTGGTCCACTAATTGACCTTTTAATTTCCACAGAGTAGTCTCTCTCGAGCGGTTTGACTCTATCTCAAACTGTACAGCTGGAACACTAGCATCAGAAATACTGGAGTTTATGGCCACATCTACTAGTTTTTTTTTCGTCAGAAAAGATTGATTTCTTGCGAACCTACTTAAATTGACTTCTTTTTCAGCTTTTGAAATAATATCTTTACGGTTATTACAACACTTGATGTGTCTATTAAGCCAAGTGGTTAATTGATCACGCACACCATTATGTGATTGAACTGGTGTATCTCCAATTACTTCCGTGATAGAATAATCACGTGGTTTGGTGGTGGATAGTTGTAAACCGTCATCCAAAATGAGATCACATGGGTTATGAAATGACGAACTGGCTGAAGAAGTATTTATAAGATGTTGTGCATAAACAGCTGTTGAAGATTTGTCACACCTACGTAGAGGTATATCTTCATATTTACGACTTAGTTCCAGAATAGACCTTCTAGAATCATCCATTAAGACTTGGAATTCTGAAATTCAGGGAATAAAGGAATAACAAAAATTCGGAACGTGAGCCACAAAACACAATAGACATAGGAGCAAATTGGTTAGCACATAGACCTTTCAGTTAGCTACAAATGCTGAATTTAATACGTAGCTTCTTATTGCAATATTTGTTTTGCCCACATTGCTCAACAAGACTTTAGTAGCCATAGAATTAGAGCAAGCACGCCTACACTGAAAATCTGTACTACACGGCAGATGCGAAAATCTACATTATTTAAAGGCATCCCCAGCCTTGTTCTATAACTCGATCCTGGGATTATACATACATTTCCCGAAGGTTCCGTAACTCTGAGGGGGTCAGCTACACCAGACTAAAGGCCACACTTGTACACCAAGTTACTGAGTACTGTAATAAACAACCTGGCTCAATTAGATCTAGTTGTATTTTACATGTGTTCCATGTGTGTCTTTGCCAGTAGCCCGGAGAGTTAAACTCTACACAAAACACCAATACCCTTACAAAAAACGAGCAATCTAGTCAACTACTGAACACAAATCAACTAAAAGGGAGAAACAAAACGAAAGCTATCAAAACGAAACTTTATCAAGTCTTTTGGTCACACTTTGATCCTGACAATACCTGCACTTTCCATGCCCGTGTGGGAAGTGTTCAAAGCTACGCTTTCCAGACCCTTTTTCCTTCCAAAGCGCCTTGCTAGCGACACTAACTCTCGGCCCAACTAATTACAACAACCTTTGCTAGCCTAAAACTCTCAAGCCAAACTAATCGCAACAGCCTTCCCCCCAGGTTATCGCCGGTTAGCCGGACCTACTCCAAAACTTTCGGATATGCTAAGAACACCCGAGACCGGACCCTTTCCTCACCTCACCCCACAGGCACCCGTAGCACAGCCTTATGTAGCAAGTCTTACCTTTGGTATGCGCAGGGCTATTGCCTCCAGCTATATACAGTACAAGCTCCCCAACGAAGTTTAGGATTACCTTCGAGTGTGGTCAAGAGGGTTGTGGTATGTAGTTTTCAAAATCACACCGATTTGAAAGTTCGGTCACGAGATCACGGGGTGCTGGTCACACCGCCTACGCATGCACCCACGCAAATCAATTAACTAAATCAATTATGTTGCTATGGCCTACTTTAATATATTTCTTAAGTTTTGCAGGCTATCCTATACAGTGGACCTCACAGTAAACTATGACAGGAGCTGGCTTACCAGAAATTAGAAGTCCAAAGCAACTACTATGGCAGATATAAGCGGTCACATTCTCCAACATAAATGGCAAAATATCCCCAACAATTCAACTCCACAGTTGGGGGTCTCACCCTCTACGGACTCTGGAACTCACCGCCGACAAAATTACAGAAGCTTTTTTCGATTTACAATTTAGTTTTCAAATTATTCATTGTTATTATTTTTGTGGCGACCATTTTCTTAAATATATCCGTTTTTGGCCGTTATTACGAAATTTCCCTCTGTAATTTTTTTAATTTTTATCTTCTGTACCTGTATTCCAAAAATAGAATGGTTCTGAACCCCCATTCCGTACTTATGGCCAGAAATAGCATGCAGAACAAGCCAATCATTCCTCGCACAATTTTGTCAATTTCAGCCCCGCCCTCCTCGGGCAGGTAAGGAATACGCGCTGATTATTGGAATGCAGTGGCTCTGAAAAGAGCCCGTTTGAAAAAATAAATAAACACAGACAACGAAATGGAGAGAAGGCGCCTGGGCTGAGACTTCTAAGTTGAGCAGAGCGCCCTGTACAACTTCTCTCCGAGCGGCTTGCTCCTGACCCCTTCTGCTTCAGGGAGGCAACGAAGGCATCCTTGGTATCACTGGTTCTACGGAGAAGCAATAGAGTGTGGAGATCGAAGCCTTGAGTGACTAACTTCTTGGCTTGTGTTGGTGTGATTCTGGGCTTTCCAAGGGATCTGGTGAGTAGTGCTGCATTGGTATACAGGGTCTTCTGAGCTAACCACTTCTTCATTGACTGAATGTGAAGTTTGTCTAGACATCCTGTTACTTTTTGTGCCACAAATATATTTACCTCTGCTATTATTGAATGCAATTGTAGGTACAAGTTCCAATGCACCTCAGCAGTACCTGCAGGATTTAGACCCGAGTCCATAAGTGTACCACCAACGAGGGAAGTGCTTGCTTCATATGTGTGCATGCCTGATCTTTCAGGGGAACATGCACTGACTGGTGCAGATGGACTTGTGCTGCTTACTGGGACAGACAGACCTAAGCTGAATTGTGCATATGAACCTGTGCTTGCTAGCACAGACGGACCTGTGTTTACTGACACGGATGGACCTGTGCTTGCTGGCACAGACGAACCGGCATTCATTGGCACAGATGGACCTGTGCTTGCTAGCACAGACGAACCGGTATTCATTGGCACAGATGGACCTACGCCCACTTCCAATTCAGGACCTGTGATATTACATCAGAGATACCAATAATAAACATGACACAAACTTTTTGATCTCAATTTTGCAATTTTATTTTGTAAAAAATATAGTTACATTATGTACTACAACAGGAGTCAATAATTCCTCAGATGTGCAATTGAATATTTAGGATTTTGCCAGTAATTTTGTCAGATGACAGACAGTGTATTGTTAGTTGGTGTACAAGTAGCTAAGGTAGCTAGAACTATTTTTTTGTGTGTATCAACTTCTACTGGGATTACATCTTTTCTCGTGCCTAGCAGCAAGAAGTTGCTGTTTCCTCTTTGTTCCTCTGACTCTTCTACTAGCCATTGGCCACAACTTGATAACCCACCAGCAAAGAGAGACCTGCCAGAATAAAACCAGCCCTGAAATAAAACCCAGGATCCAGATATATAACAGACCACAAGGGGCGTAACCCGCGCAAGGTGTGAGAGTCAGGGGCGTAACTTCCTGCTCACGAGCGTTAGTCTAGGTAGGGGTCGGCGGAGCAACAAGGATAATAAAAGGTACTCCAAAGCCAACCCTCCTCGAAGGACCAGGATCCCTTCCTTTACCAGTTTCTCAACCTTAAAGTGGAACCCGAATAGCGCGCAAACTATCTCAGAAACAGTGAGACGGATACTTCGCCGTCATGGTAGAACTGTCCTGAGTCTAGCTGTGAGAGGCACTACCCAAATTCCCAGTCAATACTATTGGCTCAAAAAGAGATCATTAACTATTTATACAACTACAGATTATAAGTGAATGCTCGATGATACATACCATTGGGTTACCGAACTCATGAATAACATTAATGTGACAAATTGGGTAAAGGGTGGAACAAATTAATAGTGTGTGTGTGAGAATGAGTGTTCAATCCTTGCTGGAAGTGGGCGTGGCCAGAAGTTATAAGGTGAGCTCTTATTGTTGGAGTGTAGAGGCTCCAACATCCTGGGGGGGACGAGAGAGCTGGTCTTCTCCTGTGATGAGGACCAGTCGATGAGTTGATCTCTTATACGTCTTTCCCTGGCATCTGAGGTCCACAGCACGCACAAGTCCATCGTCTCCAGGGTAGGTCTTGAGAACTCGAGCCAGAGGCCATCCGCGGTGCTTGAGCACTTCGTCCTTGAGCAAAACAACATCTCCTGGTTGAAAATTGCGAGAGGGCTTGCTCCACTTGGTTCTCTCTTGCAAAGATTGCAAGTATCTGGCACTCCATGCTATCCACAGATCCTGCTGCAAGCGTTTTACCAAGTTCCATCTTCTAAGTGTAGAGATCTTGCAGGTGTCATCAACTGCAGTTGCTGGAAGTGCTTTGAGAGGACGTCCTATGAGGAAATGTCCTGCAGTCAAAACAAGATCATCATCCACACTGGTGGAAGACAGTGGAGTGAGAGGACGAGAGTTGAGAATCGCCTCAGCCTCAGTCAGGACAGTAGCCAACTCTTGAAAGGTGAGGATGTGAGAGCCCACCATCTTCCTGAGCAACGTCTTCATTGCTTTGACACCAGCCTCCCAGAGACCGCCAAAGTGGGGTGTTCTGGGTGGTATAAAGTGCCACTTGATCAAGGAGGATGTGGTGAAGTGAGAGAGTTCGGTTGAGGAGGATTTCATCAAGTTTTGAAGTTCCTGGATCTCGTTACGGGTTCCCTGAAAGTTTGACCCATTGTCAGAATGGATGTGGCTGGGCGTCCCTCTCCTGGCACAAAACCTCTGCAGTGCTGCTATAAAGTCCTTAGACGATAAGTCTGCACAGAGCTCCAGATGTACAGCCTTCGTAGTGAAACAAACAAAGACACAGACATATGCCTTGATAATGACTGGTCGGCGAGTATGTCCTTGCCTGATCTGTAAAGGACCGGCAAAGTCGATACCAGTGATTGCAAACGGAGGTCCAGGAGTGGTCCTTGCTGAAGGAAGTAGGCCCATTTGCTGGTTGAGTGGTCTAGCATATGCCTTCTGACAGGTAGAACACTGCCTGCTCAGTAGCTTGAGATGGTTTCTCAGTCCAGGAATGTAGTATGTCTCGGCAATGATGCAGAGAAGTGTAGCCACACCAGCATGAGAATACTGACGATGAAGAGTAGAAATCAGAAGTTTGGTGAGTTGAGACTTGAGTGAGAGTGGGATCAGGGACTTGGGACTCGTTGAAGTGTGTCGTACTCGTCCAGCTACTCTTAGCAGCTTTCCTTCATCTATAGAGACACTCAGTTTGGCAAGTGGATGCTTCTTGGGGAGATCTCTGCCTCGTGAGAGAGAGGCGAAAGCGTCAGAGTAGATCTCTTGCTGTGACAGTCGCAGAAGAAGTCGTGTTGCAGACTGTACTTCTGAGCACAGCAACATTGGAGCAGTAGATCTTGAGCCGCGTGTGTGTTTGGAATTGTAGTCAAATCTTCGTATCCAGGCAACGACTCTAGTGAGGCGATAAAAGGATGAGTACTTCTTCCACAGAGGATTGTCATCGGGTTCTGCAGAAACGACAGAGATAGTCACTTTAAGTTCAGGAATAGAGCTCGGAGGAATAAACTGGGGCTTCGGCAATTGAGCTGGAGGAAGACTAAGCCATGGAGGACCATGCCACCAGAGATCTGAGGAGATGAGACTGGATGGAGTGGTACCTCTGCTGAGCAGGTCTGCAGGATTATCCTTGGAGCTGACGTGCCTCCAATGTGTAGAAGGAACTGCCTGTTGAATTGCAGAAATTCTGTGTGCCACAAACGTCTTCAGTGAGGATATAGACTTCCGCAGCCAGCAAAGAACTATGGATGAGTCTGTCCAGGCATAGATGTGTGGATTGTCTATGGCAAAAAGTTTGGCGGTGTAGAGCAGGAGTTTGGATAGAAGGTGTGCAGCCACTAGCTCAAGTCGAGGAATGGAGGTCGATGACAGAGGTGCCACTCGAGCCTTGGAGTAAACTAGAGTGATCGACACAGAAGTATCTTCATGAACTGTCCTGAGGTACACTGCAGCTCCATATGCAGACTGTGAGGCATCTGAGAAGCCATGGAGATCTCGGAAGTGAACTGGACTGTCACTGCTGACGAGCCTCCTTGAGATAGGGTGATTAGAAATAAGAGGAAGTTCTGAAGTCCAAACAGTCCATTTTTGAGACAGATGGCTGGGAGCTGGAGAATCCCAGTCAAGTTTCATCCTCCACATCTCCTGCAGCAATATCTTTGAGGGAATGACTGCAGGGGCAAAGAGACCAAGAACGTCATAAACCTTGGCAGAGAGAAAAGCAACCAGTCTCTTTGTGACAGGGCTTTCAACAGCTTCAGGTACTGCCACATGGAAGGAGTCTTGTGAGACATCCCAGTGCATTCCAAGTGTTTTGGACGATGAGAGTGGTGATGGGAGTTGAAGATCGGCGGTCTCCAACAAGTCTGGAGGTATCGTGTTTCTGAAGTCCACGGAGTTGCTTCTCCATTTCCTCAACGTCATGCCAGCCAAACTAAGGAGGTTACAGAGCTGTTGGCGTATGTGGTCAGCTTCAGCATTTGTGGCAGCACCAGACAGACAATCATCCACGTAGAACTGAGTGAGAATGATTTTAGCAGCTAGGGGATGAGTCTCCATGTGTGTCTGGGCCAAGTGTTGAATGACTCTAGTGGCTATGAAGGGAGAGGAACGAACTCCAAAGGTCAGTCTCTGCATACGGTAATCTCGGATCTGTCCGGTCTCGTCACGATGTAAATAGCGATGCAGATCTTTCTCCTCCTGGTGCAAGACGATCTCCCTGAACATCTTGGAGATGTCGGCACTAAATGCTATCGGATGGCATCTGAAGGAAATTAGAATGTCAGTCAACTTGGGATAAAGGTTTGGACCCGCTAGAAGGCAGTCGTTCAGTGAGATACCTGTAGAGGAAGGAGCTGAGGCATCAAACACTGCCCTGAGTTTAGTGGTTGTAGAGGCTTCCTTGCAAACGCCTTGGATGGGCATATAGTAGGATGCCTGAGTCTGAAGATCAGCAACTGGAACTAACTCAGCATGATCCAGTGTGATGTACTCCTGTAAGACAGCTTGGAACTGCTCCAGCTTAGCCTTCCTCTGCAGAGATCTTTCGTTTTGAGTGAAACGTCTGAGAGCCATGGGTTTAGAGATCCCTAGCTTAGGTGTATTCAGCTTTCTAGGAAGCTTCACCACATAGCGACCATCTTCTCTGATTGTGTAGGTATCATTAAAGTGTTCCATTGCTCGAGTATCCTCATCTGTCATCACAGGGTCTTCAGGAAGGCGATCTAACTCCCACAACTGCTGTAGAGATTGGTTGAGTGGGTCCTCCTTCACCTGAACTTTGAGAACAGGCTTAGACTGATCTCGATCGAGTGGAGCAACAATTGTCCATCCAAACACAGTAGGAGTGGCCGAGATAGCTGACTCTTTGGAGTAAACTGTAGGACCTTTGATACATTGGATGACATCCAAGGCACCTATCAAGACATCGAGGTGTCCTCCGAGAGCTTTATCTGCCAGAGGAACCTTGTCCTTCACACATGGATCTTCAAGAATAGTTCTGGGGTTTGCCGGAGGAGTGGCACAGGGAATGCGAGGTATGACACCAAACTTGCATGTGACACTGTCCTTGGAAAATGTAGAGTGCAGTGTGGCTTGGACATAACATTTGGAATGCCCATCACCCATGAGTCCATCCAGCTCCATTCTTTGAGGATGCCTCTTCAGCCGTAGACTGGTTGCCAAGCTCTCTGACATGAGGGAGACAGCTGCGCCTGGGTCCAGTGCAATACGAGCCCGACGAGTACGGGAGCCATTGTGGACGTCAACAATTGCGGTATTCAAAAGACCAGGTTGAAGTCCCTGAGTTGGAGATTCTTCCTTGGTCTGCATTGAGTGTGAGGCAACCATAGCTGGCACAGGAGCATCTGTTGTGGACAAAGTCGAGGGCACCGCAGACGGAGTGTCCTTTGCAGGAGGAGTGTCCCTTGCAGGAGCGGTGTCTCTTGCAGGAGCAGTTTCCTTGTGCAAGAGCGTATGGTGTCTCTTGCTGCACTTGTGGCAGTTGTAAACTGATGTGCATTGGCTACACAGATGATTGGCAGAGAGACAGTTAGTGCATCTCTTGCCATCTCGAACTACTTGTTGTCGCTTGGGCACACTGTAGCTGAGGAAGACTGGGCATCGATGAAGTCCATGCTCAGCCGAACAAACAGGGCATGAGGTGTTAGCACTGGCGGCATTAACCTTGAGTACAGCATGGGAGTGCTTCTTATGTGGAAAGTTGTGAAGCCTGGAGCTCTTGGAGCCTTGAGAAGCATCTGCAGAAGGTTCATCTGGAAGGCTGAATTCTCTCTTCCTGAAGAAGTCGAGGACCTCAAATATTGTTGGAAGTTTAGACGAATCTGAGTAGAAGGCTGTCCACTCATGACGCATCTGAGCATCGAAGCGATCCATCACAATAGCTGCTAGCAACTGTTCGTAAGTGTTGCCTTTCACTCTCTCAATTCCTCGCATGTTGATTTCTAAAGTCTCTCTCATACGTCGCAGGCTGCGTCTGTCATAAGTATAACTGTCTTGAGCAAGTAGAGCCTTGACGTGACGTGGATATATCAGCTGAGGTTGACCATAGGCATCAACAAGTGCACGGATTGCTGAAGCATAACCATCAGAGCCAGACTGATAGTATCGGACAATCCTTCTTGCTTCTTCTGTTGCCATGGCGTTGGCGAGGAGGCAGCATCGTTCCGGCTCAGACAGTCCAGCAGCACGTTTGTCAATTGCAGCTGTAAACAAGTCATGAAAGTCTGCCCAGTCAACTGACTGCCCTGAAAACTTGGGAAGGTCCAGGTGGAGCTTGGCTACACTGTAGGCAGGAGGTGCATGATGAAGAACGGGAGAGGTTGCAAAAGATGCATCTGGAATGGTAGTAGAATTAGCATGCTCTTCCACCAAACGAGCGTTGACATCTTGAATAGAGCACTGTAACTTGTCTATGACTGGTGATAGACTGGTGTCATCAGCGAAGTCCATAGAGTTGGAGAGAAAAGCTCTGATCTGCTTCTTGACATCTTGAATGTCTGAGGTAATTGCTGGAGTAGACAGCTTGTCTGCATCTTGGATGGTGGCTATGGCAGCTTGAAGTGCAAGACCTTCACGCAGGAGTCGAGATTTCTTGCTGAGAGTAGCTATACGATGTAGGAGATCACTTGCTGACTGCAGACAGTCTTCATCCTTGCGGATCTCTTCTTCTCTGTCAGCCTCAGAGACACTGGTGTCTGCATCCCTTAATTCATCAAACTGTTGCTGCAGGGCGTCATGCAAAGTCTTTGTCTCTTTGCAGAGGGACAAGAGGTCATCCAAATCCATTTGATTGATGGAAGGGAGTTCTTTATCTCGAATTAGAGCATCCAGCCTTTTCTTAATTCGAGTGAACTGACCTCTGCGTCCAGACCTCTTTACCTTGACAGCTTCCAGATCTGTCATGGCAGAGATGACTTGTAAGCTGTGAGCGAGTGACATGACCGATAACTAAACGGTGCCAGTTGTCAGTAACGTTAGGTAAAGGTGTGAAAAATTGGCGAAATCTTGGCCGCTCAAACTAATTACAGAGAGTGGGTGGAGCTTCAACTGATTCGGCAGATCCTGAAGTCTCGCGCAGAAGTCGGGCGTAGCTCGTCGAGTCGTAGCCGCGGACGTCGGTAGACCAGGATCCGGCTCGAAGGACCAATGTGAGAGTCAGGGGCGTAACTTCCTGCTCACGAGCGTTAGTCTAGGTAGGGGTCGGCGGAGCAACAAGGATAATAAAAGGTACTCCAAAGCCAACTCTCCTCGAAGGACCAGGATCCCTTCCTTTACCAGTTTCTCAACCTTAAAGTGGAACCCGAATAGCGCGCAAACTATCTCAGAAACAGTGAGACGGATACTTCGCCGTCGTGGTAGAACTGTCCTGAGTCTAGCTGTGAGAGGCACTACCCAAATTCCCAGTCAATACTATTGGCTCAAAAAGAGATCATTAACTATTTATACAACTACAGATTATAAGTGAATGCTCGATGATACATACCATTGGGTTACCGAACTCATGAATAACATTAATGTGACAAATTGGGTAAAGGGTGGAACAAATTAATAGTGTGTGTGTGAGAATGAGTGTTCAATCCTTGCTGGAAGTGGGCGTGGCCAGAAGTTATAAGGTGAGCTCTTATTGTTGGAGTGTAGAGGCTCCAACACAAGGTAAAGCTTGTAACGGCCTAAATTTGACTCGTGTTTTCTAGATATTTAAATTCAAAACAAAAAATTTGGCACATTAAAGGCACTTAAATAATAGAATACCCTAACTTGATATAATTTTTTTAGCCTGAAAGTCGTCCATCATCGAGATCCGCTGCTGACAGAGTGACTGACTGACTGACTGAATGAATGAATGAATGAATGAATGACAGACAAAGTGAGTACTGTAACCCTCACGCGCATGCGCGCTGAGGGTTAATAACTTGTATATTTTTAATTGGATATATTTTCAAATAATTGTTTTATAGTGCATTTAGCTACCTAGTATGATAATAGAAAGAATGTACTAAGCATTATGCTTATATGCAGAGTGTTTTTGAAAGTATTTTCCAATAATTCAAAGGAGGTCCTCATGACCTTTCAAGCTAAACATTTACGTGCTCGTCCTTTGTTTGATTGAAAGATAACTGTCTTTACTTTTATAAGCTATTCTCTAGCTCTGTTTTTGTCTGGTTTTGCAGTAAACTACTTTAAGATATGGCCTCACTTGATATGGGAATGTCTCAGGTTTTATGACAGCATCTGAGGGGAGGGGGAGAGCATTCAGTACCACTTATGTGACTATAACACAAATGGCTAGATTTGACTATAAAGAAGTATTGCCAGCAATAACTTGTACAAATTTGTCACTGATGAGCAACTCATAGAATCGGATACTTTTACAGTCCTATTACTATCAACTGATAAGGTATTTTTTATTTTTAAGATAAACAAACATATCTTCAGCTACCAACACCTACCAAGGCAAAGGATCCATGAAGAAACTGTAAGCAGCAGAAAAAACTGTCTGAATAAATTTTGCTTAAGCGAGAAAAAAATTTACGGCACACCAACCCCATTGTCAGCTAATCACATTCCACTGACATAAGTTCAACGACGTTGAGACCAGACCTTTCCCCCGTGTAGCGGTCGGTAAAGGGTCTGGCTATGCCAGACTACTCCAATCCCACCACATCATTCATTAACTAGCTAATTTACAGTAAAAGAAAGGCCATAAGCTCTGTGGTTTAATTATACTGCTAGAATGAACAACATTGAGTTAGCTAAAAAAAAAAGACAAAATAGATATAGGGCTAACCTTGGGCTGGCAGCACAGGACTAGAAACGATGGCAGCAAGGTCTGGAGACTAGAGACACCGACAACCAGACAACGAGGACTAGAGACCGGCAACCAGGGCTAGAGACGACAACCAGGGCTAGAGCAACAACAAGGGCTAGAGACGACGGCAAGGGCTAGACGACGATAACCAGGACTAGAGGCGACGACAACCAGGCGACAACAACTAGGGCTAGAGGCAACGACAACGAAGGGTTAGATGCGCAACAACAACCATATACTAAGATAGTCTCGCCACCCGGTTCAGGAATATTGTGAAGTTCGCGAACTAGAAATCAAGGGAATAATGTTCGTGGTTCTAGAAGTACGTTACATTCCAAGTAAACTCCGCCCATTCATCGGCCACGCCTACTGTCACTCAGAAAGCTTTTCCTTCGCCCACGCATAATAATAATAGAAGGAAAAGGATCGGCGACGCCAGACTAGAGTCCATAAGAACCGTTGGCTTAAGACACACAGGAGATACTTGAGCACGTGATTTAGAAACAGCTTTGGAATTAGATCCAGCTGGCGGTACTTGAGAAGGTGGTTGAGAGTGAATAGTTTGACTAGATTCGGCTGACGGTACTTGAGAAGGTGGTTGAGAGTGAACAGTTTGACTAGATCTGGCTGACGGTACTTGAGAAAATGGTTGAGAGTGAATATTTGGACGAGATTCGGCTGACGGTACTTGAGAAGGTGGTTGAGAGTGAATAGTTTGACTAGATCCGGCTGACGGTACTTGAGAAGGTGGTTGAGAGTGAATATTTGGACGAGATTCGGCTGACGGTACTTGAGAAGGTGGTTGAGAGTGAACAGTTTGACTAGATCCGGCTGACGGTACTTGAGAAGGCGGTTGAGAGTGAATATTTGGACGAGATTCGGCTGACGGTACTTGAGAAGGTGGTTGAGAGTGAATAGTTTGACTAGATCCGGCTGACGGACTTGGACTAGATTCGGACTGACGGAACTTGAGAAGGTGGTTGAGAATGGGAACGAGAGCCAGCTACAACTTGAGAAGGTGGTTGAGAGTGAACTTTGACGAGATCCTGACGTACTTGAGAAGGTGTTTGAGAATGAATACTTGGACGATATCAGCTGACGGTACTTGAGAAGGTGGTTGAGAATGAATACTTGGACGAGATCCAGCTGACGGTACTTGAGAAGGTGGTTGAGAGTGAACAGTTTGACTAGATCCGGCTGACGGTACTTGAGAAGGTGGTTGAGAATGAACAGCTTGGACGAGATCCGGCTGACGGTACTTGAGAAGGTGGTTGAGAGTGAATACTTGGACGAGATCCGGCTGACGGTACTTGAGAAGGTAGAGAGTGAATATTTGGACTAGATCCGGCTGACGGTACTTGAGAAGGTGGTTGAGAGTGAATATTTGGACTAGATCCGGCTGACGGTACTTGAGAAGGTGGTTGAAAGTGAACGTACTTTTGGACGAGAAGGTTCGGACTGACGGTACTTGAGAAGGTGGTTGAGAGTGAATACTTAGACGAGATCCGGCTGACGGTACTTGAGAAGGTGGTTGAGAGTGAATACTTGGACGAGATCCGGCTGACGGTACTTGAGAAGGTGGTTGAGAGTGAATATTTGGACTAGATCCGGCTGACGGTACTTGAGAAGGTGGTTGAGAGTGAATATTTGGACTAGATCCTACTGACGGTACTTGAGAAGGTGGTTGAGAGTGAATATTTGGACGAGATTCGGCTGACGGTACTTGAGAAGGTGGTTGAGAGTGAATAGTTTGACTAGATCCGGCTGACGGTACTTGAGAAGGAGGTTGAGAGTGAATATTTGGACGAGATTCGGCTGACGGTACTTGAGAAGGTGGTTGAGAGTGAATAGTTTGACTAGATCCAGCTGACGGTACTTGAGAAGGCGGTTGAGAGTGAATATTTGGACGAGATTCGGCTGACGGTACTTGAGAAGGTGGTTGAGAGTGAATAGTTTGACTAGATCCGGCTGACGGTACTTGAGAAGGTGGTTGAGAGTGAATATTTGAACGAGATTCGGCTGACGGTACTTGAGAAGGTGGTTGAGAGTGAATAGTTTGACTAGATCCGGCTGACGGTACTTGAGAAGGTGGTTGAGAGTGAATATTTGGACGAGATTCGGCTGACGGTACTTGAGAAGGTGGTTGAGAGTGAATAGTTTGACTAGATCCGGCTGACGGTACTTGAGAAGGCGGTTGAGAGTGAATATTTGGACGAGATTCGGCTGACGGTACTTGAGAAGGTGGTTGAGAGTGAGTAGTTTGACTAGATCTGGCTGACGGTACTTGAGAAGGTGGTTGAGAATGAATACTTGGACGAGATCCAGCTGACGGTACTTGAGAAGGTTGTTGAGAGTGAACAGTTTGACTAGATCTGGCTGACGGTACTTGAGAATGAATACTTGGACGAGATCCGGCTGACAGTACTTGAGAAGGTGGTTGAGAGTGAATACTTGGACGAGATCCGGCTGACGGTACTTGAGAAGGTGGTTGAGAGTGAATACTTGGACGAGATCCAGCTGACGGTACTTGAGAAGGTGGTTGAGAGTGAATACTTGGACGAGATCCGGCTGACGGTACTTGAGAAGGTGGTTGAGAGTGAATACTTGGACGAGATCCAGCTGACGGTACTTGAGACGGTGGTTGAGAGTGAATACTTGGACGAGATCCGGCTGACGGTACTTGAGAAGGTGGTTGAGAATGAATACTTGGACGAGATCCGGCTGACAGTACTTGAGAAGGTGGTTGAGAGTGAATACTTGGACGAGATCCAGCTGACGGTACTTGAGAAGGTGGTTGAGAGTGAATACTTGGACGAAATCCGGCTGACAGTACTTGAGAAGGTGGTTGAGAGTGAATACTTGGACGAGATCCGGCTGACGGTACTTGAGAAGGTGGTTGAGAGTGAATATTTGGACTAGATCCGGCTGACGGTGCTTGAGAAGGTGGTTGAGAGTGAATATTTGGACTAGATCCGGCTGACGGTACTTGAGAAGGTGGTTGAGAGTGAATACTTGGACGAGATCCAGCTGACGGTACTTGAGAAGGTGGTTGAGAGTGAGACTTGGACGATCCTTGAGGTACTCAGGATCTGACGGTACTTGAGAAGGTGGTTGAGAGTGATACAGATCCGGCTGACGGTACTGGACGGTTCGCTGACGGTACTTGAGAAGGTGGTTGATAGTGAATTTTGAACGATCCGGCTGACGGTACTTGAGAAGGTGGTTGAGAGTGAATATTTGGACGAGATCCGGCTGACGGTACTTGAGAAGGTGGTTGAGAGTGAATAGTTTGACTAGATTCGGCTGACAGTACTTGAGAAGGTGGTTGAGAGTGAATACTTGGACGAGATCCGGCTGACGGTACTTGAGAAGGAGGTTGAGAGTGAATATTTGGACGAGATTCGGCTGACGGTACTTGAGAAGGTGGTTGAGAGTGAATAGTTTGACTAGATCCGGCTGACGGTACTTGAGAAGGCGGTTGAGAGTGAATATTCGGACGAGATTCGGCTGACGGTACTTGAGGTGGTTGAGAGTGAATAGTTTGACTAGATCCGGCTGACGGTACTTGAGAAGGCGGTTGAGAGTGAATATTTGGACGAGATTCGGCTGACGGTACTTGAGAAGGTGGTTGAGAGTGAATACTTGGACGAGATCCGGCTGACGGTACTTGAGAAGGTGGTTGAGAGTGAACACTTGGACGAGATCCGGCTGACAGTACTTGAGAAGGTGGCTGAGAGTGAATACTTGGACGAGATCCAGCTGACGGTACTTGAGAAGGTGGTTGAGAGTGAATACTTGGACGAGATCCGGCTGACAGTACTTGAGAAGGTGGTTGAGAG
>WLWD01006393.1_pt1 | contig 87232 bp, 73 predicted proteins | sample 6712731 | NCBI WGS metagenome assembly WLWD01 (sample SAMN12718690, study PRJNA576275) | sponge metagenome | isolation source: marine sponge | host: Mycale hentscheli | place: New Zealand: South Island, Marlborough, Capsize Point | collected 2014-11-01
CTAACCACCACAGCACAAGAATAATCCAGCTGCTTGCTGATCTTTCCAGTAGCCTACAACTTAACTTTTAACCTTTTTATATAAAGACCCTAAGAATTGAGCCTAAGCTCCTGCCTGTATGCTAGCACAATACTTAAGTCAGTCACAACGAAAACATAACAAAAAATTAAGCTTTAGTCTGTGGTAAAGCTTAACTGGCACGTCTTAAGAACAGTGACGCCACACCATCCTTAGCACTATCACTGACAAAGACCCCTTAAGCTTCCACAGCCCCTGGTTACTCACTTTCTTATCTCCGCCTCAATGGCAGCGATATCTTCATCCAGCGCTCCCAAGCCTCTCGTCCGCGTTGAAGCTACGTGCGCTTCGTAGAAGGCGTCGAGATAACCTTCGGAGAGGAAGTCATCTCTGGGCAAAACTACACAGGCAGCCATCAGTGTGTTAAGCAGCACAATAGTAGAGTATGAGTACCGTGGTCTTTGTGGCCTGAAATCTGACGTCGATACACCTTGGCGCGATTTTGGCAGATCAATTGCCACGAGGTCGGAAGTTTACGGAAAATACACGGAAAATGCGGTTCGTACATTCATTAAGCACCTCAATTAAAAATTAATAGTATCCACAGGAGGAAACTGTGTCAATTTACACTTATATATATATATATATATATAATTGGAGCTTTCCAAAGCCTCACATATACAGGAAAATTATCAGGGTATTTGTTTAGACTCAACTGGAAGGCACTTCAGAAGTACATAATATGGATGACTAGCCAACCAATTCATTGGCCTTACTGCTTTAATTTCAATGTAATAGTTGTCCAATTCCATAGGCTACAGTTGACTGAGTAGCTAACTATACATTGGCCACTTCCCTAACCCATATAAACCCTGCCACCTTGAGTTTAAGGCTTTCAAATTTATTTTAATGACTCAAAATGTCGGCCATAATGAAGACATAGTGGTATATATACACACAAACTAGAACTGATGAAGATCAAAACGCACAGCTAGACAACTGTGATGACAGACTGACTGACTGATAGAATGAATGCAAACAGAAACACAAAGAGAAAGGGAGTCTATTGAATGAAGACTGAGGGAGATTCCTTCTCTCTACCACTTCATGACTCTTCTGTCTCCTTGAAAGACTGAATGCACACACACACACACACACACACACATTCATACAATAATGATAGCTAATCTCACATTGAGGATAGCATAGCAAGTAGTAGTAACATACTTCAAATAAATTCTTCGGCTCTATAACCAGTGCTCTTCTTGGTTTGGTAGGGCTACAGGCACACACAAACAAACCACAGTGAGAGTAAGTATGCACTAAGTCACTGAATCAGTCACAGATAGCCCTTATTGGACTCCAAGCAACCCCCACACTAATTACTAGAGAATAGAAGAAGAAGAACAACAAATACATAGCAAAAACATCCACGTGTTTATTAGTGAGTGTTCTGTCTTCATAAGAAAGGGGCGTAACACTCAGACCAACTGCAAGAGACAATGGAGTATTACTACAGTAGTCACTGCACGAAAAAACCAGCAGGATGGACTCGGAATGTATTGTGGATAGATAAGACTTGTGGTAGAATTGGTTACCTGGCCTCACTCTCAATGAACAAGGAGGTGAAGGCTTGTACATGCTCAGATGGAAAATGAACGTGAAGTCACAGGAGTAATGATTCATACGTCTACCGAGCAAAGTGGAAGGACCAGGTGGTAATTAGTCATGCCACACCCTCTCATCCAAACTTCTAAATGGAAACATTCACTTAATGTAGACTTTGAGACTCTTGTTAGTGGGACACCAGGCTAGTGGTGAACACACAACACAATACCACAAAACTACAAATTTCCAATACAAACCTGCCACTCCCACCCATCCCTCTCTCTCTTCCCCCCTTCCAACACTTTAGACACTTCCACCGCTCTCACGCCACTGCATCTCCCTCACCTAGATGGGTGTGGTCTCTCTGGAGAGCTGTCGGAAGATTCAAAGTTGAGAGGAATTGGTGGACCAGAATATATGGGACTCGGGAAACTGATGGGACTGTGCCTGCATCACACACATACATACATACATAATGTGCACACACATACATATAATATAGGAATGCACACTTTAAATGTGTTGTGTATTGACACCAACATGTATGTCCATGCATGTCTCTACATGCCTGTGCATGTCTGAGCATGCACTCTCCACAGACTGGCGACCGGCACCTGTCCATAGCATTGCTGTGGTGACCTGCTTGGATGGGAGGCCACATCACAGATGGATTGGACAGATAACCTGCCCTTAGGTCAGTGTCCCTTACCAACCCACCCACTTTTTCCTCCTCGCTGAACAAACAACGCATACATGGGGTGGAAGCTAAACTCTAATGACTTCAACTCAACAGTCACTCTCTTGCCACCCACTGTTAACTTGTTAAAAATGTCACACTCTCTCAAATTCTTAAAAGCCCCCATAATTAGTGGCTGGTGTTGTCTGTTGAGCGTGAGAGATGACAGCTTTCCCAGTTCCGAGACATCATAAACAGAAGTTGGACAGTTACAGTTAATGGAGTACTAATACACCATTAAGTACATGTGATTGGTCTGTACATGCTACATGGACTGGCGAGGTCTGACATCTTGCTGACAGTGTAACAATGCCCGTACTTTACCAACCACAGTATTAATCATTCATTAGAAACGCACGAACCTTACTGGCATACTTTTTAAACCAACACTGACTGCCATCACATAAAGAGGGAAGGCACTATAACTTACAGCAGGTTTCACCCACACATCAACAATATCATCCCACGTCCTCTCTATCCCTTCACCCACAGGAAGCTTGGCCGACTGGCATATTTAGTTATGCATTTACCCTCAGTATCCATAGCACACCTGTCTCATGGCTGGTCCACACTGCTATGGCAACTGTTATACACACTCTGTCCCACCACAAGTGATGCTTATCAAGGCTGCATTTAAGAGGGAGGGAGGGGGGGGGGGGGGGGGGGGGGGGGTGAAGGGAAGCATTCACCCCTTCCCCTAGAAAACTATTCCTTCCTAGAAATCCTTCAGTACTACATTTTGACTTTGCAACTTGAAGTTAACATAATTTTGTTAGTTTCAAAGCACAGCAAGTGTCTCTCATATCTATAGATTCTGTATTTTACTCCATTGCTCCTCCTAGAATCTAAGAAAGTTGTTTTCGCTCCTCCTAGAGTTGTTTTCTGTGTGCAGCCCTGCTCATGAGCTCATGATGATGCCCTCTCGCTCCCCCCTGCTCACCCACCATAACCCCTAAGAGACCACACTACCTATTTCCTCCAGACCCTCGCTGGACTGCTAAATATGGACAGTAACAAAACTAGGGCAAGCGCAATAAGCCCATGGTTCCATTGAAGATTTAAGCTGGTAAATATCACCATAGTAACTGCCGCCATAGTAACTGCCGCAGTTGCTCAGTGACTAACAACACTGACATGCTCTTGTTGAATCTAAATACAAAACAAGGCTTGCGCTACAAAGTGCTCAGATGCAAACCCACCCAGGTGATTTCTAAAATGTTTCTGATACAAGAGAGGGCAGCTCCTACTTAGGGGTGGAAAGATTTTGGAAGAAATACTGTATAGTCAACTGTTTCTTTACCCTGTCCATGAATTATTAAAAGGGGGCGTGGTTTGGTCCTCAGAATGCGACGCCACTTGCCACTGCTCCACCCTCTCATCGTTCTCCTCATCATCAGACATGCCCTCCTGCAGGAAGGTCACATGACCTCTTCCATCGGGAACTTCCAGTCCCAGACCATTCTCCCTGGTCTTTGCACGAGTTCGTAGTACATCTCCTATAACACATCAATTTAAAAAAAAAAAATTTTAATAAAAAAATAAATAAAAAATAAAATAAAATAAAATAAATCAGGGCTTCATACATGACTTTTTTCTGGGGGGGAGGGGAACTGTTTTATTCCTACTTAGGATAGCGTGTGGCAAAGGCCACAGAGAAGGGAGGTGCGGGTCCTCAAGTTTGAGGAGGGGGGGAGGGGGGGGGGGGGGGGGGGTAATCCTAATATGAGCTGCTTTGTCCACTGTTAAACTTCAGAGGTATACAGGGATTTTTTCAGAAACATTTAAACTTTTGAACACACTCCTCATCCTTCCTTGGAACAGCATCAGTTGAAAGATCTTCCAGCTACATATGAAGCTCATTAAGACCCGTATACTCAGCAGTATCACTGACTAAAACCTCGTCAGCTCGTAAGAATTGCCATTAAGGCCCTGAACTTTCGGCTGTAAACTTTGATGAAGTTCTAGAGATTTTCAACCAAAAAAGTAGAAGAATTGTGCTTTGGTTTACATTTTTTAATAATAAAAAATAATTTTGCTCTGAGTTACCATTTATAATTATAAATAAAAATTCAGATTTCTTGGGGGTGGGGGAATTCCAGGGCCACCCCCCCCCCCCCCTCTGTATGAAACCCTATAAACTAGTAATGTGCTTGAGCACAAATGGCGAGCGAGCCTAAAGACTATACTATTTTTATATGAATGATTTTGACTTCTAACACTGAAGCTACTGAAAATAAGGTCGAGTTTTTAATTACGCATACACTGTAAAGGGATTTCAGTACCATAGTAACAACTCGCTGCAACTGTTTGAATTGAAGGAAAACAACAACAACAAAACAATACACACTTTAAACGTTTTCTTTGTGATATTCTTTAGCTAAATAGTGGCTGTAAAGCACAATGCTTTGACACAGCTGGACATACACCTACACAAGATTTACCTTCGCGGTTAGTCTAGTGGACAATGCATTTTCAAGTAAATACTGTTGCGTACGGCTTATAACCAGCGCATTGACTTACCACTACCTCTAATTCGAATAGAAATGGAAGTCCCGTAAGTTTTCACATGCACCCGTAAAAGAATTCAAAACGGTAAACAATTCAATTTCTAGGGTGATACGGGTACTGATCGATAAACGGAGGATTCTGTTTAGTGAAGTTTGGGACGAGGTAGACCACCGAACTAACACAAAAACGCGAGGGTCAAAGTACAAAAATGCCTTACGTACGTCCAAACAACAAACAAACATCCCCAATTTTCAATTGTGTTACCCCTGTAAGTGTCTCGCTCGCCAATAAATAAATAAAATAACGTTAAACAAACAAACAAAAACATTCACCACCTCCTCTGCCTGTACTCAGTATTCTATAGATGAAATGCATTTGGTTTACTCATTTCTTATTATTTCTACATACATATTATAACATAAAACCTGCTCCTATATTTATATTAAGTAATCATACATTGTTGCACGTCATGAAAGTGTCACAATCTTTTTAAATATATTGGTTTATATGTACACCTGTAAGTAGCGACGATCACCAGTTTGAATAAGAGAGAAGCTGCCAAGAACTTGGTACTGCTATTAGACAGACTGTACCCTGTTAATTCTCAGTGATGCAGTCATAGATGGAAATTAACAGACTGAACTAACCAACGAGATATAAGAGCAACTGTGAGTTGTTTAACATTGAATCTACACCTGAGCATGGATACGATAAAAGATGTGTGGTGAAAATAATGAGTGGGTGTGGTCTATCTTATGTTTAGATTAGATGCCAAGTTTCTGTGTATGTAGACACTGTTATTAGGTACAATACTGTATGCTAATGGACACTATAGTGGTTGAGCGCTGCCTCAGAGCGACCCTGAATACAGTATCTGCATAGTGCCTAACTCATTTAGAACACAGCAACTGTTCCTGTCAACACAATTGGAGGGACTCTATATCTCCCTAATAAGGGATTTAGTCCCTCTGTCAGAAGACACAACAAACAAACAAACAAACAAACAAAAAGACACTAGCTAAGTCCTAAATAACACACAACACATGTATAAGGCACAAGTTAGGTGCTGTTTCGTAGGGAACTACTTAGTAAAGTTCTGAATGACCTAGGCTGTAGCGTCCCAAGTAGAGCAAGGGCGGCACTTAGGGCCTGAGGGACTCTAAAAATGGTAGTTCACGATGGCTGTGCAGCGCCCAACTAATTTAGAACGTAGCAACTGCTCCTGGAGGGACACTAAGCACAATTGGAGGGACACTAAGTGTCCCTGCCCTCAAGGTGGGGACACTAAGTTAATAGTGTCCCTCTCTGAAGGACCTAAGCAGTTTAAAGTTCCTCTGTCGCAATACAAAAGCTGCATCAGCTATGTTCTAATGCATGTATATATAGACTACAGAAACAATACACCTCCCAGGCTCTAGTGTGAATGTATGTGTTTCAGTAGTACTAGAGCAGCTAACCACGTAACCAACTCTAGGCCAACAAAGATGAAGATTGAAAGAGTACAGAGTCCGTAAGGTAAGGAATGCAAAGCACAAGCCATTAGGATGTGCTTGTAATAGAGTTGGAGGTACTTCTAAGCTATAGTCCATCTCATGTCTGCTACACTGAAATAACAGTTTGAAAAGCCACAAAGATTGATACAGCTTCCATTGAAAGTCACGCAGTCAACAGCATGGGGTAAAGGTTGAATAGTTTCACTTGACACTGACACAATATGTACCAGGAGATACTCAGACCTCTCTCACATCTCTCTCACATAACTCAAATGTTAATGGAAGCATCTAGTCTCGGGTCCACAACTCCCGTGGTATCGCGGCTGTTCTCCAGGGAGAGGTGCTAACACTGACTAAATTCTCTCACTTCTGCTCAATCTTTCAAACCCATTAACACTATCTGCCCAACCTGGCAGGAGGTGAGAGGACACAATCTGCTTATGGCATTTATTGCCTAGCGATGGTTTGGCCTGTCACTATTGGAGTGAAATGTTATTCAATTACTGGCACAAAGGTCACTCCATTAACCAAACACTTCACACCTTCACGAACCCTCAGTGTGCATGCATGCAAGTATAAATGTACTTGCTACCTCTGTTAGTGAAGCATCTTGTAGCAGACATGAGAGCTGTAGCATTTAACACTTCAGGTTCTCCTTATATACTTTTTTTTCAAAGCTAGTCCAACTTAGCCATACGGGTGCAAGTTTAGCTATACATGTGACATACATGTGATATACATGTGACATCTACCAATCCAGGTGATCATGAGTGTAACAACATTCCTTACTATGCAGTAAGATTTCCCCTGCAAGAACTGGAATTGAAGCTTCACATATGGAGTACACAAGAAGTGATGTTTGTAAATAGTACCCTACATCGTTGTGTAGTTGGTTGTCTTGTTATTTGTTAACTTATTGTGTTGTTGTTGTTGTTGTTGTTGTCACCTCACCATTAATCCAACTCGTGTATGAAGCACTTCTAATATCCTAGTGTACACTCCTCTCCTGCAGTGATGGCTCACAGCTAGTGTGTGCTGACACTGAAATCGTTTGTTTTATATTCATACTTCATATTCTGCAGACTTCCAAACAGGAGGCATTAGTACTGGACGGCATTTCAATATTTAGTTGTTCTATTTGATGTTCAAGGATTTAATTAATTTGGTATTGTCAATTTGGATAACTCTATATACTGCACACCACTCGCTTAAATCCACAGCAGATGCACATTCACACCACTGCAAGAAAGACACCTTACCAATACTAAAAGAAAAAACTACAACTCCTTTACAAGATTGATCCAGTGACCCTCAGCTGCACAGTCAAGCCACTAAGCTACCTGGAACAAATAAAATCTGTGCCAAACATTTTTCTTTTTTCACTTTTTTTTTTTTTTTGCTCTTCCTTTTATTTCTTCCCTTTGGTTTTTCTTTCTTTCTTCTTTCACTTTTGCTTGGAACTGGAAGCTGAAATTGTTAGTCATGAACTTATTACTACTTACCTTCATTGCTGTAATCAAACCTCAAATTAGTCCATAATTAGTCATTATCGTGATAACATTGAGTTAATATTCATTAGTCGCTGTAGAGTCTAATGTCGTCCCATCCTACGCATGTCAAAACAAATTTTGTTGACAGTAAACAACTCATAATATAAGAGCTGGATTAGTTGGTGTTGAAACTACACCAAATAAATAAGTCTCAATTTAGTGTTAGTTTGAAACTTTAAAATTGCGGCCAGTGGTTGCCATGAGATTGAAGACCCTTTTTGTCATAAAATTGATAAAAAATAAAAACCTGAGATCTTGTCATCATGAGTTGTGGCACGCGCTATTACTCTTGAAAGTTCAGGTGCTTTTTGATTAGCAGTAAGCTACAATTATCATCAACGAGATGGGGAAAGGGATGTCACCGAAGGAGAGGCAAGCCCGTTCTATTCTACCTCACGTGATGTGGTTCACCACACACATACCAGTGGGAACTACTACCCACACACTCTGAATGAAGGTAACTGCGGCATGGAATTACTATCATTTCATGAACAGGGTTTGATACAGGATTTTTTGCTAGGGGAGGGAAGTCAAATAGCGACCTTATAGTTGTATTTTTTTTTTTGTCCTTGCAATACTAGTAAGGTAAGGAAATTAAACTTATTTTATTATATTTATGTATTGATCAATTGATTACCTCTAATAAACAGCTTTGTTCATTTTGAAAGCTGAATAGCTCTGACATTAATTAAGCCAGACTCCTAATAGGTTATCCTTCTAGTTTGAATGGAGTAGGTGTATCATTTATGGATCACCAGTTCCAGTTTGAAAGTTGCTTTTAGCACTGGTCATTGTGAAGCAGCTGCCTGGTTGGTAAGGGTATATTTGTTGCTTTGGCAGACTGTAGAAGTTGCTGAGTAGTAGCTAATGGATATCAGAAAGTATTTTAGGAAAAAGAGACCTTGTGGCTCCAAAGGAAGTGAATCCGAACCAAAAAAAAGCAAATGTGATAGCTATGAATTGGTGGAACACAAGGAACAGATTCGAGCAGTGCAGCAGAGAGAGAGTGAGGAGGCGAGGGAAGAAGAGAGAAGAGGTGAGGAAAGAAGTGCAGCAGAGGGAAGAAGGGCAGCAGAGGGAAGAAGGGCAGCAGAGGGAAGAAGGGCAGCAGAGGAAAGAAGTGCAGCAGAGGGAAGAAGTGCAGCAGAGGGAAGAAGTGCAGCAGAGGGAAGAAGTACAGCAGAGGGAAGAAGTGCAGCAGAGGGAAGAAGTACAGCATAGGGAAGAAGTACAGCAGAGGGAAGAAGTGCAGCAGAGGGAAGAAGGGCAGCAGAGGAAAGAAGTGCAGCAGAGGGAAGAAGTACAGCAGAGGGAAGAAGTGCAGCAGAGGGAAGAAGGGCAGCAGAGGGAAGAAGGGCAGCAGAGGGAAGAAGTGCAGCAGAGGGAAGAAGTGCAGCAGAGGGAAGAAGTACAGCAGAGGGAAGAAGTGCAGCAGAGGAAAGAAGTACAGCAGATGGAAGAAGTACAGCAGAGGGAAGAAGTGCAGCAGAGGGAAGAAGTGCAGCAGAGGGAAGGAGTGCAGCAGAGGGAAGAAGTGCAGCAGAGGGAAGGAGTGCAGCAGAGGGAAGAAGTGCAGCAGAGGGACGTAATATAAAGATGAACTGAGGCAATCCCAAACTAAGCTCCAACCTAAAGCATTCAAAGGCTAGCCTGAAGAAATTGTACAAATCTAGGCTTACCTACAAGAAAAGTTGGGAGGAAAAGTATTTTTTGTATGTTTTAATAAGTATAGGTGAAAATCATAGGGGGGGGGGGGAAACTCTGCTCAGGGGGGGAGGAAATCCCAGGGTCCCCCCCCCTGTATCAAACCCTGATGAAGTACCAAAGGTGCAAACCCTCAGCACTACTATACACTACCTAGCTATTACACTATAATATCAGATTAAAAGAACAAGAAATCTATTAGCTATTTTAATCAGGCATCAAAATAGCTCGAGCAATGAAAATGGTACATGGAAACACTGTCTTCATAAGAGAAGAAGCTAAACAGGCAAGAAACACTCACTGGTATACATTTTCAACGTGAAACTTCAATTCTTTAACCTCCGTTAACTTCCCTGAGCATAAAGCAAACTACACCGCTGGCTGCAAGAAATTATTTACTCACGTAATTAAGACGTGACGGTAGGTGTTATCCACAAAAGCTGGTATTTATGCGGAGCTGAAAGCTTCGCGTTTTCCCAACAATTAGCCCGAAATTTTAAAAAGTAGCACAATGAATAGTCCCAAATCTTCGTTCTGAGCAAGTTCATACCTAAATCAACAGTTAATTGTCAGTAATCTCCAAAATCAGAGCATGACAGACAGAGAGACAAACAGACAGGATGACTACTATAACTATCTCGCGCATGCACACTAGGGTTAATAACTCCTTATCTCTGATGAGTTCAGAATAATGAAATAGTTAACCCTCAGCGAGCATGTGCATGAGGGTTATAGTCTCTTTGTCATCCATTCATTCATTCATTCTGCCAACAGCAAATCTCGAAGACGGCAGACTTTTATGCCTTGAGAGAGGAGAAACTCAGACTAGAAGCTGATATAAGTCCCTTTAATTTGCCACTTACTATAACGAGTGCTGCTATGAGCATGCGAGCACACACCATTTACCACTCCCAGTTCCAGTGCTCATCTTTTCATCTGGTGTGTATGTGTGTGCTCTCCAAAAATTGTGTCTAAGAGTTAGTGCAACATGCATGTCAGAAAGTCCAAGTGTTCCTGTGGTTACTGCACATAAACCTTTATGGGTTGCTGAAGCCATATCAGTGATTCCTCACTCTGAAAGACTCAAGTAGTCATAGCTAGCATCATTACACAGCTAGCTAGATACGTCAACATTTAAATTAAAAAACAGAGCAAAACAATTATTGTTATAAGCTGAAAATACAAGAACTTTTTGTATTCAACAGTAGTGACTTTGTTAGCAAAATATTTAACTTCCGCTGAGGGTTTGTACTGTTAGTGCTCTAATTATGAATAGTAAGATGTTTCTGCTACATCAGGAGTACTAAAAGCAAGGGACACCAAGAGTACTGTAGGTAAGGGACACCAAGAGTACTGTAGGTAAGGGACACCAAGAGTACTGTAGGTAAGGGACATCAAGAGTACTGTAGGTAAGGGACACCAAGAGTACTGTAGGTAAGGGACACCAAGAGTACTGTAGGTAAGGGACACCAAGAGTTCTGCAGGTAAGGGACACCAAGAGTACTGTAGGTAAGGGACACCAAGAGTACTGTAGGTAATGGACATCAAGAGCACTGTAGGTAAGGGACACCAAGAGTACTGTAGGTAAGGGACACCAAGAGTACTGTACCAAGAGCACTGTAGGTAAGGGACACCAAGAGTACTGTACCAAGAGCACTGTAGGTAAGGGACACCAAGAGTACTGTACCAAGAGTACTGTAGGTAAGGGACACCAAAAGTACTGTAGGTAAGGGACATCAAGAGTACTGTAGGTAAGGGACACCAAGAGTACTGTACCAAGAGTACTGTAGGTAAGGGACATCAAGAGTACTGTAGGTAAGGGACACCAAGAGTACTGTAGGTAAGGGACACCAAGAGTACTGCAGGTAAGGGACACCAAGAGTACTGCAGGTAAGGGACACCAAGAGTACTGTAGGTAATGGACATCAAGAGCACTGTAGGTAAGGGACACCAAGAGTACTGTAGGTAAGGGACACCAAGAGTACTGTAGGTAAGGGACACCAAGAGTACTGTACCAAGAGCACTGTAGGTAAGGGACACCAAGAGTACTGTACCAAGAGTACTGTAGGTAAGGGACACCAAGAGTACTGTAGGTAAGGGACACCAAGAGTACTGTACCAAGAGTACTGTAGGTAAGGGACATCAAGAGTACTGTAGGTAAGGGACATCAAGAGTACTGTAGGTAAGGGACACCAAGAGTACTGTAGGTAAGGGACATCAAGAGTACTGTAGGTAAGGGACACCAAGAGTACTGTAGGTAAGGGACATCAAGAGTACTGTAGGTAAGGGACATCAAGAGTACTGTAGGTAAGGGACACCAAGAGTACTTCAGGTAAGGAAATGACTACTATCAAACTGAAATTTATTTTATACAAAAAAAAAAAAAAAAAAAAAAAAAAAAAAAAATTAGACACACGAAGTTGATAGACTTCATCCACACCACCACAATACTCCCTCCACTAGTTGAGTTCTTCTTATTCCATTCTTACTAGGAGACTCGCATTATAACTTAGTCGTGCAGCAGCTTTACAACTTCCAAAATGAAATTTCTTACGCTACAATAAGAGCAACCAAGTTCTCTCACCTTCTCTTGAAATAGCTGTTGTCATGGCAACCTCTCGTGCAGCTGGTAGCATTGTCTCCAGATTGGGCATGAGTTTGCAGAGGTCAGCCAAAATGTCCGCCACCCCAGGCCTCTTGCAGGGGTCAGGGTGCATCATACGAGATAACACTTTCACCAACTCCGGCGACAGTCCTAAACAAACACACATACACACTAAACCACACCCACCACAAGACTACTCTGTTCATCATGAAGCCTACAAGAGAAGGTCACAGACTTGGAGATATAATGGCTGTCCCTTACTTTGACAGAGCTGTGGTGGTATGTGTCCTTGTCTGAGGAGATGCCAGTTCTCTCCATCAGACGGCAGCTCTACATCACTGGCCAACTCCAGCATACTCACACCAAGACTAAATACACAAACATAAACAACAACAACAATTAACAATACACAAACATGACAACAATTAAAAAAAAAGTAATTAACAAGTCATTAATAGTGTGCTCAATACCACAGCAGCAAGCTAGCTGAGGAAATACTAACTTCATGTCAATACCACAGCAGCAAGCTAGCTAGCTGAGGAAATACTAACTTCATGTCAACAGAAGACATGAACCAGTTTAATTCTGTGTATCCCAGCTGCCCTTTGTAAATACAACTTCTGCCTAAAAATAGACATATTTCATTCACTCACTGTTGCAATATCTTACGAATATTACAACAGTGACCTGCAGCATATAATTTCAGGTGGAGATGATCGTTAAGACCATAAGCTTGTATGTATAATATTACCTACATAGATTGATAGTTGTAGCCTAGAATGAAATAATTGGGGCATAAAGAGTTAATGTAAAATTCATAGCTACCGCAGCCAAAGCTCTTAAGAGTCAAACATGTGATATATAAATAGCACATGAAATACACGAATGCAACAGATGATGTTTTAGAGGCTTTCTCTTGTACAATATGACCTAGAACTGCTACAACAGTCATCACCGAACAGCTAATCTAGCGCATGTGCTACTAATACTGGCCAGATTATTTGTAAACCCCCCACCCTCATTGATAGCACTTCACTACGCTTGCTTGCGAAAACTTATTCCAAAATTAATATTTAGTTTTCCTGTCATTGACCATCACATTATGTTGAATAAGGAACTAGTCAAGAAGAACTGGAAAAGTTTTGCGTACTTCATGTGAAATAGAGTCCAGTAGTATAACAGTACCAAGCATAAGTGCTATAAATGTCTAAAAGTAAAATTCCAAATAATGAACATAGCCCCTCCCATAGCTCCACCCAGTTGATACATGACACACACACACACATTATCTCAATCTCCATTAGATCTAAGGCTAATTTATAAATAGGCGCACACGTGGAAATGATTCATTCGCAGAGACGACATTTATCAGTGGAGCACGCAGCGTGGAGTAAGAAAAATGGTGAGTGCGAATATAGTTTTATGTCTCTAGCATTATTCCTGTAGGCTAGTAGCTATGGTAGTGTGTTAGTAGATTGTTTTAGCACGAGTCTAGACAAGAACTTAGTGTTTGTATTTGACCAGTTTAGTTTCACTAGCTATTCTTGTGAATGTTTGCTGAACCAATAGCTAATCTAGGTTTGCTTTCAAGGATTAGATAGTGTGTGTACTATATCAAAGCTCTAATAATTATTTTGGTCCTACTGTACTGTTTCTTTTTATAGTAAAGCAAGAGTTTACCTCATGCCACTTTTCATTTGTTACTTATAGCATATTCTGATGATACTCATTGGCCTGCATGTCCCACTACTCCTGTCTGCCTTCATCACAGCTGTTGTGTTGGTCTTCAACTGCTCTGGCCCACAACTCTGGCTTAATGGGCATCAATTTTGGGTGTCTTAGCCACACCCATTTCCTGGACTGCCAATACTTACTGGAACGCACCCCTCCCTCACACTCTAGCATGATTTTTTCACTGCTACTTGTAGTCACTACTCCTTGAAATGATTCACTGTTATCACAATAGCTGTTACTAGCAAGTACCCCGCCACACAGTGGCACTTGACATATTGCAAAGTAAGAATGCAGTAGCGTAAGTAGTTTTATTAATTATAACATTCTCTACAGTTGGTTAAGGTATGTCAGTTTCACTCTCCTGTTCTATTTTCCCCGAACTATCTCATTTCTGTATCTACAACCTTTCTTTTCTTTTTTTCCCAGCTCATTCTACTTGAGTCAAGGAGTCTTTTCTCCTCCTATGTCTACCTCTCCTGCTTCAAAATCTTTCTGTCCTTCTATCATGATTATGGACTTAGGCTTTGTGAAACTTTTAACTTAAGCTTTTCTACTTTCACCTAACTTACGCTGCCTTTACTCAACGATTCGACTCCACCCACTTTTTAGTCCAAAATTAATCATTTCCTTTTAGCCTTGTCTTTCGCACTTTAGCCTTTCTTTCTGAAACCTACGCTGCCTATCCCCGTCTGTTCCACCCGCTTTTAGTTACAATCACAGCAACCACTTTCTACTGATTGTGACGACACTTTACCCATTCTCCGGTTTCTCAGCCACTCTCGTCTTCTTCCGTTTATCATTGTACCTGGTTAGGTTCAAACTAATTCGCCCACCAGTAGTCTAGCGTAGCCAAACCTTTCACTTCTTTACAACTGCGTTCTTGGTTTACTCAGTAATTTAGCACTAGTTCACGAAAGCTGCTCTCCTGTTTCTGTGCCACTCCCACCTACTGTCCTTTTTTGGGGCCGGATTTGGTTGCTAACTGGTTCACCCTGCGCTAGCTCTAGGTTTACCCAGCAATTCAGTGCGAGTTCACGAACATTGTGCGTCCGCGCGTTCTAGCTCATTAGCTCATGAATTATTCATGAATACATACATCGTCGTCAGTCACGGGTATTATCATATATATTGTTGCTATCATCCTCAAACATTACAGTTCTGGATAAGTGCACAACAACCTTGCTCCTTTATTAGTAGTGGCTACTGATATTGTGTGCGCATTATGCGAATGGCTAATAGAAAGATAGAGCTTGAACAAGCCCGTCACGAATTCATGACAACCGTATTCTATTAACATACGCGGGCGCATAGTTACGAATTGGTGACTATCGTCTGCTAAGGGTTAAATATATAACAGTCAAAAATAAGTTTCTCCATCAAGTAATAAGAGATGAATGACTTTATAACAAAGGAATGTTAATTAATATACTAGTTTGGTGATGACTCCTGTATTTTATTGACTATTGAAACTACACTTGCTCTGTCAGTAGAGTTATTTGAAAGATGAATTTCGATATGGTAGGACGGACTCCAATAATAGAGTATGTCATCTCCTGCAAAACATAAAGTATCTTTGCCAGGTGATGTCTCGTCTTGGACATTACTTGTTTCTAACTGATCAGGTGAGTTTGAAGATACAGAATCTCTGGCATGTGATGTCTCACAAGACATTTTGTGTAGTGCAGTAACCAAAGCTTCTACACCAGCAATTGTGATGTTATTACGAGATAAATTGACAATATCGAATGAGGGCTTATTCTCGAGTTCTCTCGCTACAGCACGAGCTCCTTCATCATCCATATCTATGTTAGTCAGTGATAAACATTGCAAGTGACAGTCTATCTTCATTATTAGACTGATACCAGTGGCACTGATTGAATCAAATGACAAATCTAGATATTCTATCACATGATTGCCAGTCAGTCCTGCAGCAAGTATAGCCACACCTTCATCTTCCATACCTACATGTACCAATTGCAGTGATTTAAGATTCTTTAGTCCTTGAGCCTCACTCTTCTCTGTTTTGTATAGCTTCAGTTTATCAACCAGTGCTTCAACATCAGTGATACTAATGGTACACATAACATTTAAAAGTTCTAAATATCCCAGAGCTTCATCATTGAGTTGACTAATAAGTGATTTCAATTTGTCATTCTCTGAATCCCCCCACAAGCCAAATATCAATGATTTAATGTGAGTGGCTGAACTCTCTTGGGCTGCCATAGATATGGCACATGCAATGGCAGATATATCGTAGTTACTGAGAGTTTCATCAAATAACATACAAGTTGATGAAACCAGTTGACCAGTTATACTGGCTTGTTTAGCCTCATGTAAACACTGGCATTTCAACAAGCTACCTTTATTGAATAACAAAATCTCTGCTTTTTCCAATCCTTCATCAAAACTCTCAAGTCCAAAATAAAACTTCCACATGTTGTGCAAATGAAGACTCCCACTATGTTTCTCTATGAGGGACAATTGCTGCTTGTGGTCTAGTTTAGACAAGTGGTAAGCTGCCAGAAACTCTTGTAAGGTTAAATGAAGAAAAGAGTAGCTGTTTGTTACACCACTTAAATCTTCTGTAACATCTGTAGTGATTAGTCCTAGAGAATGTGCCTCATCACTACTTGCTGGACCTCCAGTAACAACTTGCTTGTTATCTAGAACCATGTCAAATGCAAGACTACAGATTTTCTTAAAAGATTCTGCTGTTTCTCCCTTCAGGTCATCCAGAGAACTCAACCTCATAGATATATTGTAGCTTGCAAGTTGCCTAAGAATAATCAATCTTGTGAAAAGAGCATAGATTTGTGTCTGAGTGTCAGGTAGATTACCTGGGTCTGTGTCATATATAAAACATATTATGGCACAATTGACAGGAAGATAGCACAAATCCAACACTCCAGGACGAGACTCAAGAAACCTGTAGAGCTTCTCAGTATGACCTTTTATACTTTCTGATGAAGGAGAGAAAGGAAAGTGGTCTATGTATTCCTTGATTTGGATTTTGCTAAACCCAAACACTTCAATTTTTAGAAAAGAGTTGTTTTTTATATGGCTAGAGGCAGAAGCAGCTGCAGGACGAGAGGTCAGTATAATCATAGCATTGACTAGATAAGATTTAGTAAGCAGAGCAAATATCACAGACGCCATTTTATTTGGTGGGCAATACTCGTCAAAGCCATCAAAAACAAAACAAACTTTATCTCCTTGGACTTGTTCAATTGTAGTTGAAACTTGTTTCAAGTAGTTCTCATCAAAGAATAAAGAATGAAGAATATCTGATAACTTTCTGTCATTATTTGAGTGAAGTGTCCGCAAGCTAACTAGAAGCACAAGCTCAGCTCCTTGTAGTGCCTCACCTACTGACCAATCTCTGACTATCTTGTGAACCAGAGTAGATTTACCACTTCCTGGCCGTCCAAGTACAAGAATATTTTTTCCTTGTTCATAACTGCTAAAAGTCTCATTGTATTCTACTTTTTTCTTTACAGCCAACACATCGTCAGCATCTCCTCGAATAGAGTAGTCAGACTCCAATGGCTGACCACTGGTCTCTATCAGGGCCAAGTTGATGAATGTTCTACTGACTACAGGAGGCCATGAGGTACGGGGAACTTCTGGACATTTCATGTACTTCTTCACTAAGACTTCTTTGACTCCACTCTTCAATGTTGACTTCTTCTGTGAAGTAGAAAGAGTGGGTAAACTCAATGAAGTCTTCAACTTGCCTGCTAACTCACTAGCTAACTGAGGATGCTGAACTAAAGGACTAGCTAGTGCTGCCTTCAAGTTCTCTAATGTGGCCTGTCTGGCATTGGAGTGCTGGCCCACTACCCATGTATGTAACACATGATACAACTTTATAGCCAAGTCACTACCTTTATCTCTGCAGTCTTCAATCACTGTCTTAGACATTCTCAATGCCACAGCTATTAGCTCCCAAAGATAAGCTACTTCAGCAAGGGCCATAGCTAGACCAGGAACATCTTCCTCCTTGAAGGTGTAGTCAGATTGATGTGTTCCAGCTCTTTCCTTAGCCTCACACCGGTGGTCCTTGCATTGAGACTCCATCTAACTTTCTCCCAAAATACCAAAAATTCCCAAATCAACAAACACACCCACAAAGTTACTTATTTGGAAAGGCATGCTATTTTTTTAAAAATCATAGCTAGGATTCCAATGAATACCATTAGCCATACCTAGGAGAGGGCGTGGCTATACCAGAACTTTTAGGGTTCACTATAGTAAAGTTTAGTGAGGTTAAGTAAACTGAATTCAAGGTTGCTCATAGCCCCACCTATAGCTCCACCCAGTTGGCACAATACACACACATACACAGTATCTCAATTGAATTCCATGTCAGAACTCACTCACTTGCTAGTTGAATTACACCAGGAAGTTACTTAGCGTACTGTCTGGTCCTACATACATACCAGCCTCTGTCGTACATTGATATTTATATCTAATGTTTGCTTGCCAACATAAAAATTGGTAAAACTAAAGAACTGTATGATATAAAAACAACACAAGTCATGCTATTAAACAATGTTTACATAAAATTTCAGAGTTGCTGTCTTCAAAATTGTCCTTCAAGTCAGCAAAGGTTTTGTCGTCTATATCATTGCAGTTTAACTGCACTGTCTTCACTCGTTCATAGTCCTTCACAGTCCGGAGTACATCGACAGCTTGTGTTGCATTAAGGCCATTACTGGATAAATTAACTATAAAACCAGCAGACAAACGCAAGTCGACACGACACGCCTTAAGCTTTCCATATTTGATGAAAACGTATGCTCTAGTTCCACCACAGAGCATAGACTTACTAACTCCAGTTGCTGATAGCTGTCACTGTTAGCTATATACTCCACCACCGCCATAGCTCCAGCTAAACCAATCTTATTGTGAGATAGACTAAGGTGGGAAATTAACTTGAATTTGGAAATTATGGCTAGAGGATCTCCAACTATTTTATTATTTGATAAATTTAACTTCACCAGGTTACAGTAGTTGGGTAGTTGACCGGCCTCCCTATCCTGAATGCTCCCTGCCTCTGATTTAAATGTGGTAAGAGATGAAGAGTGAGAAGAAAGTTTATTACGAGACAAGTCAATATTCAGACGGTTTCCTTGAAGTACGCAAGCTAAAGCAGCTAAACCAGTAACACTTATCTCGTTGCCTGATAAATCAATATCTTTCAAAGTGCGATTATTTCTGAGTTCCCTAGCAACCACTTCAGCTCCATCATCACCAATACCATTACTAGACAGATTGAGGTGCTGTACTTGGCAGTCTGTCTCCACTAAAGCAACTATTCCTGCTACACTGACAGAATTGGATGATAAGTTGAGATATTTTAGCACATGGTTACCATTAAGTCCTGCAACTAGTACTGTAACATCTTCATCAGTGATATCCATGAAGCACAGATGTAGCTGTTCGAGACTGTTCAGTCCTTGAGACCCTCTCTGTTTCATACTGGCAAGATTGAGATTATCAGCCAACTCTTCCAGATCAATTGTACTCCTGTTCCTGCAATTGCCAATGTGTAACTCTTGTAGATACCCCAGAGCTTTGTCGTCAAGCTGGTTGATGAAAGACTTCAACTTGTCCGTCCCAGGACCCCAGGAATGAATGGACAGATCTGATATGCAGGAGTCTTTACCTCTTTGAGCAGCTACCATGGATATGGTATAAGCTATAGCTGATATGTCATAGTTACTGAGAGTCGCATCAATATAGAAGTGCTTGGTCAACCCTAGTCGACAAATGATAGAAGTTTGTTTAGCTTCATACGAACATTGCGCCTTAAAAAGATCTAAATTCCTATGGAAGAATTTGCCGATATAAGAAAAATGTTTCTCTTCCCTGTCTAAACCCGTTTCAAAGCATGCAAGTCCAAAATAAAACTTCCACACTTTCAGCATGTGAACTTTCTTGCCGTATTTCTCTATAAGAGATAACTGTTTCTTCTAATTTAGTTCAGACAAGTGGTAAGCTGCCAGAAACTCCTGTAATGTCAGGTGAAGAAAGGAATATCTATTCACATACCCACATTGGAGTGTTGGCCCACTACTCAAGTGTGTAACACATGATACAACTTTATAGCCAAGTCACTAACTTTATCTTTGCATTCTTCAATCACTGCCTTAGACATTCTCAATGCCACAGCCATTAGCTCCCAAAGATAAGCTACTTCAGCAAGGGCCATAGCTAGACCAGGAACATCATCCTCCTTGAAGGTGTAGTCAGATTGGTGTGCCTCGGAAGTCCCACTAGCATTATCCTGGTAATCCACACACTGAGACGTCATCAAACGTTGTAGACTATATCTCCGACAAGTCCAATATTAATAGGGAAAGGTATGCAATTTTCATAGCTGGGTTAGCATTGCCACACTCGATACCATGCAAGTCTGCACCCCACAAATTTCTTCCTAATGTTGCATAGAGAGTGTGACCATGTGTAACATAGTTCACTACATAAGGTATAGTGACATGTGAATTTAAAAGCATTCATTGATGTTCATGTAGTAAACTAGAGTGTTCAATTCATTATCTATACTTCACCATTTTCAGCCACAATCGAGTGTTTACTAATATTAGTTGAAGAATATTTAAAGTTAAGTTATAATTAAAAATATTGGCTGTTAAAAAGAGAAAAATTTCCTATTGTTATAATATTTAAAGTGTGCCAGTTTTGGGCAAAGTAAAGCGGTGTCAGATCTAACGATGGTAAACCCTGTCTAAATGAATCTTAAAATTGATTTTCAGTCCATTAAAATTATCTAATGTTGTAGGGGCACTTAATTAAGGGACTAAGCCTTGGCATATCTTGGATTAGAGCTGTCTTTTGTTGTTGTTTTTTACTTCACCATCAGTCAGTGCAGCCTAGAGGATTCTAAAATTGTGATCGGTTTATGAATTTATGAAAGAAGCCCACTTCAAACTTTATACACACATTAATGCAGACATGATACATTCTTCTTCATTTGTCACCATGACAACCACTCAAAAAAACAACAAAAAAACAACAACAACAAAAAAACAAAAAAAAACACTAGCTAATGTTATGAGACTAAACAGACTCAGATTAGTGCAAACAAAACATTGTATTTAAAAACTTAAACAAGATAGCAAATATCTTATCGTCCTTTACTTCCACGTAGCATGCACATAATAATAATAGCAAATATGTGACAGGCTCTGGGAAAACCAGGCATTTCAGGCAAACCAAAAAAAATGAGTTTTTTATGTTAATAAAAAGCTACAATTTATCTCAACTTAGTGCTAAAATACTGGAGGGTAAAACCTTTCACTCGCACAGAAACTGGCAGTTGAACTGGGCTGTATTCAGCAAAGCAATTGAACTAGAAATCGTGAAAACATAAATTGAATATCCACTTCCGGTATAATTAACGTTTCCGTATACTTAACGGCGTACTCCGCATACGCAATCAAATTGTGCAGCCGCTTTTTAACGGCAACTAACGAAGTTTTGCGTAGAGTTCTTTTTAGCTTTCAGAGCGTCTTGGAACCTGTCTTGTCGGAATCCTTGGCTACTCTACTCGATGTAGTAGTAAACTTTCTGCCAGAGGTAAGCTGTAGATTGCATGCAATAGTCTCAAAGCTATGCCGTTTTTTTTTTAGCTGCTTGTTTGAAACTCCACCCATTCCCCGTTTATTGTACCTCGAGAACGAGAGAGAATAAAAAGTAGCTTGTCTTTCCACAGCACGCTTGAGGTCTTTTAAGTTGTTTTGACATTTGAAATTCGGCATAGACTTAGAGTAAGGGTCACTAAGACTAATTCTGCAAAAAAAAAAAAATAGGTGAAAGAAATAATTTTTCGGATGACTTAGTTCTGGAGCCTATATCTCAATTTCAATTTTTGCCCGAAATTCCTGGTTTTCCCAGAGCCTCACATATTCTCAGTTCTGAAAGCCAATATATATTTAATTAAGACTTAGGGTTAAGTTTTAATTACACATATATCTGCTGTTACAACTGAGAAAATTGCTATCATTTTATAATTATTTCAGCCGAGAATGGCTGAATGCGTGCATGTTTACATCTGTATTTTCTATGTCACAGCCAACCCATTCTATTAGCTCATTCATTTAGTGGGATGGATCATGTGAAATCTAATTAGTCATGACCCTGATTATTATCCAATAATCAGGGTCATGCTGAATACCACATAATCATATTGCCCTCGCAACACTAGGGAAGCGCCCATGAGGCATAACAAATTAAGGTTACACTACGAAGTCACACTCACCTGAACACATCGGCGTATTGTCCAAAATGATGCTTCATGACCTCTGGTGCCAGATATCTTGCATCTCCCTCCACTGCTTCCCCCATGCCTTGGTCCAAACTCATGCACAACCCAAAGTCTCCCAGCTTGCAGGTGGCTCCATCCATTCCAAGGAATATGTTCGCAGGTTTGATGTCTAGATGACACAGCCTGTGATCATGAAGGTGCCTCAAGCCCTGCACAACAACATGGACGTCATAATCTATTTCATCTTTGTTTGACAATGACACAAACAAACAAACCAATCTCTCTCCACCCTCCATCAATCATGAACTTTCCAAGCTAATTATCTGTCTCTATAACCACAAAGCTCATGGCAGTTAGCATCACATGCAATAGAAGGGCACTTGATTGATCTATTGTTCAGCCCCTCCCTCTATCAATCCTATCAAGCCCTCCCTCCATCCATCCTATCAAGCCCCTCCCTCCATCAGTCCTATCAAGCCCCTCCCTCCATCAGTCCTATCAAGCCCCTCCCTCCATCAGTCCTATCAAGCCCCTCCCTCCATCAGTCCTATCAAGCCCCTCCCTCCATCAATCCTATCAAGCCCCTCCCTCCAATCAAGCCCCTCCCTCAATGGTCATGATAATATAATAAAAATAATAGTCACATTATTTTTCAGTAAATTAATATATAAATAATTATAGACTAAACTTGCACAAGTGTACACATTTCAACTACTGGGCCATAATGTCATCTTCGTTCTTGTGAACTTCAGAAGAATTCTCACAGGTAGACAGCACAGGTGGATGTTTCAATAATACTCCCAAAAAGTTTACAAGAATAAATATGGGCCACCTTCAAAGTCTCCTGTGGCACTATAGCTACTTGGACTCTTCCAACTATCAATATAAGCTCCTTCCCTGGGGTTTACACGTACACTCTTAGAGTGAAACTCCACCTACTATGAATTAAACTCGCGTCATGAGCTCAATTCAAAGGTACCAATTTATTCACAGTTGCAAATTTCTGCTCCAATTAATAAAGCCAATATTTAAGAATGCATTCACTATATCTAACCCACTATATCAGCAGTTATAGCAACATCTTCATCTGCCAGCATGTGGAGGACACAACATTCCTCAGTGCGCAGGCCACACAAATAATGTTGTAGACAGCGTGTGTAAATATCTCACCTTCAGAGAGTCGGTCAACATCTGCCACACCTTCTGCTCTGATATAGGACCGTGCTTCACCGCATACTCTGACAAACTAGGCAAAAAAAAAAAAAAAAAAAAAAAAAAGGAATAAAAGACCACCAACAACATGAGACTTATTAGTCCATCATGTACTACACTTTTCAACTGTGGATATTTAAATGATGACCTCTTACTGCACAACTGAGTGAGAGGCAGTCAGTTGGAATATACAAGTAATCCATCAACTACAGAAAGTCAGAGACACTTTCTAATAGATACCCTGCCCCCCCCCCCCCTCCTTTCCCCCCCTTACAACTTGACTTCATAAAGACATTTATTCCAAAACTTTCGTCATTTTGGTAAATGGTCTGAAATTTCTCCTGAAAAAAAAAATAAATAAAAAAATAAAAAAATAAAAAAAATAAAAGATTACACTAAGCTCCTTCTTACTATACCATCAATTACTACAAACTATTTTGCTGGCTACAGAAAAATAAAACAGTTATTAGAAAGTTAGACCAGTACTTTGCATAAATTTCATAATTCTGTTTCCCGAGCTAGCTTGTTACCATGGCTGCAAACTAACTATTCAGTATCAGTAACAATTTTTTTTTAATGGTATCTTGAGCTAACGTTCCTTGAAAGAAACATGCCAAAGCCCTTAAAACTAAATGACTGAGACTCGTTAGCACAATGTCAGGTGTTAACTCCTCCACTCATGGCAATGATTAGCAAGCCAGTCACCAACCAGTATTAATTTAACATCTGTTTGTAACCCTTACCAAGATGATTCATAAAATTAACAGACCAATGCACCTCCTTACCTCATTTTACATAGTTCCATTTGAATATAAAGTTTCTGTCTTTCTTCCCAGGCTTTATAAAACTTGATACAGTTTGGATGATGTTCCAGCTGCTCGTGCTTCTCAACCTCTGCCAGCTTCCTCTCACGGTCAGACTTCCCCCGAAAGTGCTGGTGCGACTTTTTCACTGCATATTTCTTACCATCATCACAGCTTACAACTTGGAACACTTCACCAAAGGACCCTTCTCCCAGTTTCTTCTGGATTCTGAAGCATTGCTCAAAGTAGGACTTGTGAGTACCACTGTCATAGTGGGGACTGGACAGAGCTAAAAGATATGTTATAAACCCTTCTTAGTGGACGTGGACCTCCCATTACTCTAACTTACAAATATCAGCCTCTGAGTTCGATTTGAAGCTCACTTGCTTTGGCCCAGTCGGAGACGGCGGCCTCGGAGTTCTGTACGCTCTGGGAACCGGAGTAGATACTTTCACGGGCGCGCGAGGATACCTGCGTTCCTCGTAAGGTGTCCCCGCCCTTCTTTTCTGAGTGAAGCTGCCATCATTATCAAAGACTGGCACAGGCCGCGGACTAACAACTACGGAGCAATCTCCCTCCATTTCCTCAAACACTTTTACCGCGCCTATGCTTTTACGTGCGTTATTGCCGCCTCATTTCAAACATTTTGGCTCCACCCCTTTATAAGCCATTAGCTCAACGTAAAATATGCTGATCGAGTAGGAAACGGAGGCTACCACCTTTTACCTCCTATCTTACTACCCCGGCCGGAGAGGGTAGCAGTAGGGTGATTTTTCATCATGGAGGATGGTGTCAAGCTCCACTCTAAGAGATACTGCTGCGGTAGAAACGCGACTGTGGACGGTGACATTTTCATGTTTAAGGGTGTAGGAGGAAGTGTAGGAGTGGTCAAGATAGTTGAGCCCATCAACCCAATGCTGAACTACTTCGAATATGAAATATTAGAAAGAGGAAATAAATGTGCCATTGGCATAGGTTTAGGGGAACACAGTTACCCTCTGGATCGCATGCCAGGCTGGAACAGGAATGGAATTGGCTACCATGCAGATGATGGCCGCATGTTCTACCAAGATGGCTACGGGAAGCAGTTTGGTCCCACCTGTACCAAGGGAGACCGCATGGGCTGTGGGATTGACTTCAACAATGACGCTGGCTATAGTCACTGTAACATTTTCTTCACAAAAAACGGGGAGCAGGTGGGAGATGTAGTGCGTATGAAGAAGCCAGTGTACGGCCTATATCCCATAATAGGCATGCACAGTCGTGGAGAGAAGGTCAGGTATCTGGGCCACTGGCACAGACAGAGGAGCGGGCTGCAGGAACCCATGGTCATAAACACTTCTCCTTCAAACTCCTGGCTACGCTCAAACAACATCAAGTTCACTGACGACGGGCTCACGCTGCAGTACTGGGGAGAAGGAGCCAACAGGAAGGACGCTGGCATAGCACAAGCCAACTTCTGTCTGGACCGTCAGCAGCATTACTTCGAGATGACTCTGGTTGCCATGACGCCTGGGAAGGATGGGTTGTTCGCGATAGGGTTGGCGGCGTCCACTTACCCACTTCACAGATTTCCCGGCATGAATGTCGGGTCGGTGTGGTACTACGCGTGTAACGGGCACGTGTACAAGGAAGACAATCGAGGAGAGCCAATAGGACCCACGTGCACGGAAGGTGACGTAATGGGGTGTGGTATTGACTTCCCCCTTGAGGCATCAGGAGCTTCTGTAATTGGAGCTACATCAACGATGGGAGCAGCGGTAATAGAAGCAGACTCGGACTCTGAGGAGGAAGTTGTAATGGATGAGGTTGAATGGATGGTATCCAGCGATGAAGACGATTACCTGGATGATTTTCTCGACGACCCTGAATTAAACAAGTATATGTACAGACGCAAACCCGTATTTAAGGCAAAGAAGGTCAAGATTTCGGACAAATGCACGGTTTTCTTCACGAAGAACGGAGAGAGAATAGGTGACACGGAATGCATGCTGCCTCAGGGCGGGTTCTACCCAGTCGTGGCCTTGCAAAGTCAGGGAGAGAGTGTACGTGTCAATTTTAATCCACTTACAGGATGACTTGGTCCTCCATCTTGTAAGCCTTGGGGTCAATGTCTTCTATACACATTTGCAATGCAGTACCAACCCTGTGTCTGTTTCAACTATTTTATTATTCCCAATGTGTTTACTTCAGTTCATTATTTATAAAATAAATTCCATGAAAGGAAATTTGAACGTTGTAGTTGGACTAATAAAGTACGTTTGCTGTGAATTGCTCACGTAATCCAAGCCACCGTAACAGTAAACACATGTAGTACTAAAAAAATTTCCCATATGTGTTGAAAAGTAGATAGAATCAATAAAACACAAGATAAAAAGATTGAAATTTCATGCTTGGTAGAAAACTACAAATAAATTACCAGCGAGTACATCACCTGCTACATGTAATCAATGAAATGAAACATACTATGTTAAAAAAATAAATAAATGCCAACTACAAAACAAAGAAACTGAAAGCTTTTATTTGTTTTTTCTCTCGTCATTCTTGTTAGTGGTGAGAACTCCAGCATAGGTGAGGTAACCTAGACAACCAGTCATGCCAACCCCGAGCATTAGCGCACAGACAAATGGGAGGAAAGTGGTTTGCCATGTGGGTTGTCCACCAGGAACTTCAATCAGCACTGTGCGCCTAATCGCCATTTCCATGGGAGTGTAATACATTTGGACAGAAGTGAGACAAGCAGCACAGACATGGAACAATTGGTGGCTCTGGAAGAAATAGTCAAACTTTCCTGGGAAGAAACGCTCGGGTATTTTGGTAACAAAGAAGAAAGCCAGGAGGTTAGCAAACACAATGGCGGCCATATGGAAGTAGAAGGTTTGTGGGACGCAATCCGTGCCATAAAATATACATAGAGCTTGTCGGTGTGCATATGGACCCACGCCAAAGAAGTATGGAATTGCATATGAACCTACTCTGACCACAAAACGATATTTCTTCCAGTAGAATCGCGACAGTGAACACGTTAAGAATCCGGTCACGGCCACCATCGCTTCAGTCCAGATCACCCAAGTTCTGTTCTGAAGCAAAGGAGACGACGTGGCACTGACATAGAACAATGATCCAATGTTTGCACCCAGTGCATACATGGCAATACCTAGGTAGTCGAAGATGAAGCATGTAGTATGTACGAGGAAGGACTTGCAAGCAAACATGTGAGCTAAACTACTGAACAAGGCATAGGAGCATGCTCCAAACCAGAAGCACAGCAATGGATAGTTGTATGGTTGGAAGAAGTTCTCCTCAGACACAGATATGGCCACCAGCCACCAGACCCACAGCAGAAAGGGTATGAAGTGAGTCCAGAAGTTCCCCACGTCGTTGTGAAGTACAAATGCATGTTTTATACACTGCCACCAGGACAGACCAGGTCGCCTATAGCCACTTAGAATGAACGGCTCTACGTATACTGCGTCGATTTCGTCACAGCGCAGCAAACTGCACTTGCTTCTAGAAGATTCCATGACACACTCACACAACAAAACAAGGGCACCCTGTGAAAGTGCGCATTATTTAAGACACTTGTTTAGTAGTAATTAGAGAAGCCAGAAGGAAGCAGTGAGAACCTCTGAACATGTTCGGGGTGTTGGCGTCAGGGAGACTGGTAGGTAAGATCACCAATTCATTGCGGGAAGAGGTTTTAAACAGTTTTCTTAGGTCAACACTGATGTGAACCAGGTAGACGCGAGCACCTTCGTCCTCGGCCTGCCCGACGCTGACGCGGTACACCATGTCGTCGTCTTTCTGACAGGACAAGTGCCTTTCTCGGAGGGCTACGGCGGTTCCATTTATATGGGTTGGCCCTCCACTGAACAAGGAGGTGGTGGCATATCTTGGCAGTTCCTTGGCTACATTGCAAACGAGAAACCGAGCGCAATATTCAAGCTGGTGAAAGTCAAATCCTCAGATATGGTACAAAATCTGTTTTCACAGCATCTCATGGATACCATGGCAGCAGGACAGCAGCATACAGATGCTCAGATAGCAATAATGGTGGAACCAGTAGCAGAAATAATCCAAAAAATCCCAGCCAGTAACACTGAAGCTTCCACTGTGGACAATTTTACAGACTTTAGCCAAAAGATGCTTGAAAATTTCTTCAACTATGCCAGTTCTTTCTGTGTAACTCCAGCAGCAGGACCCATTGATCCTTCAGCTACGTATGTGCCAATGGCTGTACTGCAACAGTGGTATAGCACATTCCAACGCAGACTTCAAGCCAACCCTCAATTCTGGAAGACTATGTAACAATCCCAACTTAATAGTATAAGCTTGACTTCATTCTGTGTCACCGACTTCCAGCTATGTGTTGTGTTTTATTCTGAAAAGTGTTGAGAACAATCGTATTCAGAGGATGTCTATTGATACACATGTTTAGTTGTGCATGTACACAATGGTGTATGGTAGCACTGGTGCGGTCTATTGACTGCCATATTGTAGAGTTACATAATGGTGTATGGTAGCACTGGTGCAGTCTATTGACTGCCATTGTAGAGTTTAGCTACAGTAGACCCACTCTGACTCTTATTATTTTGTGTGTGTGTGTTTGCAAGTTAGTCTTCCAGGCTGGCACTGTTCCACTTTGTCCTTCAAATGTTTTTCTCACACCTTGGCAATTTCATTCTAACTAACCGTATTATTACACATGTTGACTGTACCAATACACTCCTAGCAACAGAGTGGCCAGCCATTCCTTGAGGTTCTGATTGACTGTACCAATACACTCCTAGCAACACAGTGGCCAGCCATTCCTTGAGGTTCTGATCTGACATGAACTTGTTTCCCCAACTCAGTTTAGCTGACGATAATGGTTTTGGACAAGAAGTGGGAGTGGCAGAGCTAAAGTTGAAGCAATTATCAATAACTCAACATGAAGTGATGACTGACATAAAAACAACAAACAAGAAAACAAATGGAACAAAATGACACCAGGTCTCTCTAGGAAGTGGCTGACTTTTGGATCTCTTGCTGAACCTTTTCCTGTAAACACAGAAGTTTGGACTGGTAAGATGACGACCTTTACCATATTAATCTTCCAATGACCTGTCTTGGTTTACAACCAGGAATTTGGATACCCACTAAGTCGATCCCATCTCACACACACACCAGGTCACTCCTACCGCACACACCCACCAAGTCACTCCCATCGCACACACCCACCAGGCCACTCCTATCTCACACACCCATCAGGCCACTCCCATATCACACACACACCAGGCCACTCCCATATCACACACACGCCAGGCCACTCCCATATCACACACATACCAGGCCACTCCCATCTCACACCCACCAGACCACTCCCATCTCACACACCCACCAATCAGCTCACTCCCAGCTCACACACACACCAGGCCACTCCCATCTCACACCCACCAGACCACTCCCATCTCACACACCCACCAATCAGCTCACTCCCAGCTCCCACACCCACCAGGCCACTCCCATCTCACACACCCATCAGGCCACTCCCATATCACACACACGCCAGGCCACTCCCATATCACACACATACCAGGCCACTCCCATCTCACACCCACCAGACCACTCCCATCTCACACACCCACCAATCAGCTCACTCCCATCTCACACACCCACCATCCACTCCCATCTCACACACCCAGGCCACTCCCATATCACACAACGCCAGGCCACTCCATATCACACACATACCAGGCCACTCATCTCAACCCCCAGACCACTCCCATCTCACACACCCACCAATCAGCTCACTCCCATCTCACACACCCACCAATCACTCACCTCCCAGCTCACACACCCGCCATGCCACTCCCATCTCACACACACCAAACCCACTCCCATCTCACACACCCACCAATCAGCTCACTCCCAGCTCATAACCCGCCAGGCCACTCCCATCTCACACACCCACCTACCAGACCACTCCTGCCACACTCCACTTACCAGGTTACTCTGAGCATTCTGTTAGCTGGTCCAACAGATTCCTCAATACCTCTTGGCTGTCTGTAGAATGATTTATTTTGATCTCGACCAATTTATTCTTCAGAGTAAGAACCTAACACACAACAAACACAAATATCCTTACCAACTGTCCGCCAAACCAACTATTATTGTGTTACATGCTGATCAACTTTGGAGACACATAGTTATCAACATAGCCACTTCACTAAGTGAATTGTAATTGACTTTTTTTTTTTTTTTAAATCCTCCTCATAGACAAGGTTCTCTACTACCCCTTACCAGATTCTGCAGTGACAACTCTTGGTCTTGCAATAGTCTCAACGTCAGAGCAGATTTATCGCTGGTGTTCACACGCTCCCTTTCTTGGCCATCTGTGTATTCTTCATTCTGAGACAGTCTTTGAGCCCACTCAAGTCGAGATCCTCCCCCTGCGCCAGGGAGGGGGACTTCACGACCATCCGTAGCACTATCATGCAACGAGTTGCTCGTCCCACTAGCCCCGCCCCTGCCACTTTCCCAAGACTCGATCTCCATGCGTCTTGCTGAATTTTCTAGCGCTGCTCCGATCCTATTAGGTACTGTCTGACTAAATGTTGAATTAGTTGTAGCGGCATTGCTCATTGGAGCCGTGGCACTTCCGAGAGTATATCCTCTACCAAGTGCAGATCCCAACGTCTGAGATGCACTGCTCAGGGTGTGACCCTTACCAGAAAAAGCCTTGACATGTTGACTGGCTGAGTTGGCTCGGATGATGGATCCACCACTGGTGACAGCCGAACTGGAAGTGGGTGTGGCCACTGAGGTTGATTGGTCGTCCCTGGCAGCTGCCACTACTGCTAGCTCCTCCTCTGGTGTCAATGGCCGTACAGGGATGTGTTTCAAACCTGAATAGGATGACACAGATATTAGATACTAATCCTGAAGTCTATTATAGTAAATTACATCCTAACATCCTGCTCTAACAAAGTATGCACCTCCTCCACCCCCGCACCCTCTCCTTTACTTTTTTCTAGCCCTACTAAAGAAATTGGAAATAAAGTGCCATGAAAACAACCAGCCTTTACTCCAACCTCTAGCATAAGAGAATCTGACTTTAAACTGAACAATAATTCTCATAGCTAGCTATGCCAGCTGAAGTATATCAAGCATTTTATAGTGATAACAGTGCAAAATTCACAGTGCAAAGATGTATACAATAAATTTGATCCATTTCTTCTCAAATAATTGAGTTCTGGTTTTGTTTTCTCTTGAAATGCTGTATCTTCAAAAATATGACTACCAGGCTACACCTTACCTAATGTCCACACCTTACCTACTGACCACACCCTGCCTGCTGACCACACCTTACCTAGACACAGCTCCAGGCACTCTTTCTCAGCATTGTAGGCGAAAGTTTTGCCAGGCAGTTCCTGGAATTGGATGTGAGCGTTGTGCTGGAGGCGGTCCCCGTACTGGCGCATGACCTGCTGGTAGAACTCCCCGTCCTTACAGAAATGCTGCGGCTGATGCTGAGCCACCACCCAATAGTCCATCTCTTTACCAATGAGCTGTTGTAACAGATTCTTCAACACTACTCACACACACACACACACACACACAATATGTGATTACCATTTATGAATAAACAGATCTGTAGCAACACAGAATTCACACCTGTATACACACACATGCACATATGCACATATACACACAAGTGATTGAATACTTTGTAGCAATAGAGAATGAAACCTTACTACAGTTGACTGATTGATGATCATTACCAGTTCAACTACACTCCCTCTAAACCCAACCCCTATCACCAGTTTCTCACTTTCTTTTTCCGCCTGCTCAGAATTCGGGTCTTCAGTATTTTCCTCTGTTACTGGTACTTCAGTGGTGTCACTGTTAACAGCTGCCAGAGTGGGCATGTCAGTTGGTGGGCGGGACACTATGTCCACAGACACTTTCTCGCCATTCGGCAAGTCCACCGGCAGTGACGGGTCAGTGGGAGGGAGCAGTTCCCGAGGAGGAAACCCTGACCGCAGCTTCTGCTGGGCTGCAGGGATTCTAAAATGGGGAAAATATCATCACTAACCAACAGAATATATTCTCCTGGACTGTCCAAATACTCTCATCTGAGGTATTACTAGCTACTTCAGATCTTTACAAACTATCCCTTCCTCGTCCTTCTAATTTGTGACCACTCTTTACCTAGTCTCGTACGACCCCCCAAAATCCTCTTCCTTTTCTCCGCCTACAGATACATGTGTGTCCCGCTATCCATTTAGCCCTGGATCCACCCCTTTAACCGCCAAGCCTAGCCTGGGACACACACGTATCTAAGTGGGTCTTGTGGACATCTCGCTATGGTCCCATGGGACATGAGATGGGGGATATAGTGGGACACACATGTGTACGCAAGTCAAGCAAGACATGTGACATCCCCTGAAATTCCAATGTCCCAAGAGCCAGATAGGATGAGAGGGATAAATTCTGGCATGGACATCTGTGACGGCACCACCCTATAACTTACCCCAGTTCTTTCTCAATGGCCTCCAGGAGTTCGGCATAGGTCACGTTGACGTTGAGAGTGAGGTTACATGTGCGTCCATCAGATGTACTCACTCGCACTCTCTTAACCGTCACCAGCGCCTTCGTCAACCCTGCACTCTTAGGGTGTGTGGCTTTCTTAGGAGGGGGTGTGGTCTTGCGAGGGTGAGCTGCATCATGGCTGGTAGGTGAGTACTTGGTCCTCTTCTTGCTCTGGCTCTGAGCCTGCCTGGCATTCTCTTGGATGCGTCTCCTCAAATTTTTCTCAGCCTCGCTCACTCCGAGTTCTTCCTTGTGTAGAGTGCGAGACTTTGCTCCCGTCAATATCGTCTTGATAGCCGGCATGCTTGTCTCTGTACACACAATACATAAATTTCACCCTCCATCTTAATTAGCCCTCTATATCTACAACGTTTCACTAGTGACAAGAGTGTCATATTACACAAACTCGTAGAGAGAATGTGCATTTGTGACAGAATCAGAGGGTATGGCTTTCCAAGGGAGGTAAAGGAGGAGGGGCAAGCATCCATCATACATGATTGCAAACATAAGGACAAGGTTAGACCTCAACAAAAAGAAATGTCTATTGCCAGGGAGTAATTCATTGAATTGTAGCTATATATGTACAGCCTAGAAGAAACTTTCAGCCCAGAAAGACACTCCCAATAGCTCCACCCACCACCAATCAAAGGACACTTTCTCCATTCTTTCCTACTACACTATCATCGCACACGCATGCATGTAATGCTAATTCTCTTGCTGCCACTAGGAAGCAGGCACTGTGAGCCTTGCAAGCAAAACTCCTGGAGCCAGGCTAGGAACTCGCAGGAGAACAGACCTTTTCTCACAGCAAGTGGTGTGGGCACCCGAAATCCCACCTGGACCATTGCTGTTTCATGAGAAAAGGCTTACATGCGTATACATACACACTCACATATATACGCACACGCACGTATGATAAATTGAAAGTGTAAATTTGAATCTTCAGGAAGAAATACACTTTCACCCAATACAGTTAGAGGAGAGTTCTAATCAGTCTGCTAACTCCATAATTTCTTTCTCTTTCTCAGCCTTTTTTTACTCATTAGATGTATTCTCTCTCTTTCACCGGATTTTTTAAAAAACGATACAGAATCAAAAAGATTTGGTCGCCACCGGGAATCGAACCCAGAGCGCTCGCGTGTTAAACAAGTGGTCCTGGGTTCTGTTACCGGTGGCAACCAAATCTTTTTAATTCTGTATCATTTTTTTTTAAAACCCTGTGAAAGAGAGAGAATACATCTAATGAATAAATAACTCGTACCAATGCAGTACAGTACCTGGAGTGGCCTGGCCGGTAGTCTGAGTGTTGCTGGCACTACCAGCAGCAGTGGGCGTGGTGACTTGCACTTCCCCGGGATGCTGGCCTGCTACCTGCTCCATGGGAGTTTTGCTTGCGGTCACCTTCAGAATCTGGTCCACAACTTGCTGTATGAGACACTCACTTCCAAATTCTCCAGGAAACTTGTCACTTACAACCTTGGAGGCAACTTGATACACATTGGAATTCAGTTCTGGGTCACTTTCATACTGGAACCAATGAACCATTGCTGGCTCGACTTTCCCATTCCAGTTGAGGGATAATGGAATTCTACAAGACATTGTGAAACATCACCACACACACACACACTTGTGCACACATACACACACGCCCACGGACTCATGCCAGCTCACTCTCTCCCTACCAAAACACATGCCATACAACTACAAATTCCAAGTGATGACTGGGGAAATCCCCTGGGTATGTCCCCCTCACATTGTTTACACATCCAAATCCTAAGTTGGATAACATAAAAAGTTGGATACAGTAAATCCCAAAACTGCAGCCAGTGAGTAGACTTCTCATTCCTGCTGCACGCCACAAGCTAAGAGTTGGTTCACACCCACACATGAGCAGATACATACACTATCCTCACACTGAATGGCCGTAGTACTAACAACTGGGTGAAGTGAGAAATAAGAATTGGCTTGCAGAGTCAATATTCATTCTTTTCTCACACGTACTGACTGAACAACTAGTTCCCGCTCTGACACACGGCCAGGCATCCCTTTACCACCCCCTGAGAGCTCCTACCTATGACCAATCCCACCCAAATGCAGCTCAGTGACCAGATACACAATATGTGCACTCAATGGCTGGCAATTAAAATCATTCAAACCTTCACACCACTACTGCTACTACTACTACTATTATGATTGACTCACTTCTCAGGAAGATTGTCGTACTCCTTGCCGTCCCAGTAGTGTTTATAGCCACACCCACATCGACTCCTGACAGCTGGCGTCAGCGTGCGGTCTCCATTCTCATAGATAACAGCCCCGCTACCGAGGACCTTGCGAGCACTGTGGCTGCAGCAGAAGCAATCCACGTTCACGGGCACCAGAGTATCCGTCCCACCGTCGTACTTGGCCGTGATTCCATCGTAAGGAAAGGAGAGGGTGTTGCCATCCTGCAGCTTGTCCTCGCGAGCCGCCTTGTTGTGCAACAGGCCATGTGGGCGGAGCCAGTCTAGAGGGACGACGCTGATGGCAGAGCAGATGAGGCAGCGGAAAAGTCTACCTTCCTCTACCGCACTTGACGTGGTATAGATGGTGGTCTCTGTGGCAACACCCACACAACCTGCGTAGCAGAGAGGAAGGAGAAAGATGTAAATAAACGGGAGATTGGAAAGGAAAGGAAATGAAAACAGGATAGAAAGTTTGAACCACTACACCACACGATTCCCTAGATTCTTAGAAATTACTACCCAAACCCCACTGGTATTGTTGTAATTCCCACATAGGGGTACTCAATTGCTCACTAACTTTATCAAATATTTGATCTGAAACATTCTCATCTCTTGGAATCCGATTGCAGTCAGAGAGAGAGAGAGAGAGATACATACTATGGGAGCCTTGGGATTCTCTCTCCCCTCCCCCCCTCCCCAAAAAAAAATTATTTCCCCCCTCTAAATTATTTTACCCTGACTAAAATTAAAATATATAATAATCAGCATAAGTATGAAAAATTATAGCTTAGTTACTCTGCTGCTAGTCTCTTTAAATATGTCCAACACTTCTTCTAAATCATGACTGTCTAGTTCTGGTTACTCAATGGCAATTAGTATTGGTCAAAGTTTTCATCTGACAATCTGTCCCATATAGTGACTTCATCATTTACATGCAGCTAAACGTTTTTTAACTATACAACCCCCCCCCCCACCCCATCCACGAGCAATCAATCCTGTATGAATCCCTGAGGTGTATCCTACCTTTGAACCACTCCAGGACATAAAGGAGAAAGGAGCCATTAAACTAACTCAACCACACAAGTCCACCTCCTCGACATCCCTTACCAGTTTGCTTGAAGACGTACAAATCCACATCTCCAACCAAGGCGGGTGTCACACGATGTTTCTCCAAGAAGAGCTGATCCATGCACTTGATGAGTCTGAGGAGATAGTTCTTGCCAAGCTCCTTGCCCCCACACACCTCGATACTCCCATCTTCACTCACCTCCATGTACCTGACACACACACACACACACAATACTTGACCACATTCCAAATATATGACACCCACCCTGATTGGAGATATATGACACCCACCCTGATTGGAGATATATGACACCCACCCTGATTGGAGATATATGACACCCACCCTGATTGGAGACTGGGCACAATGGAAGTCGGGGCAATGACTGATAATCAGGGAATGGCAGATATAAGGGAAAGGCCGAAAAGTAAATGATCGTGTGAAGAACAAAAACAGTAACAGGGCTTCACACAGACTATGGGAGCCCTGGGATTTCCTTACCCCTCCCCTCCCCCTCTAATTCTTTTTACCCTGACTGAAATTTATTTATGAAAAAAAATAATGATCAGTACAAGTATGAAAAACTATAGCTTAATTACTCTACTGCTAGTTCCTTAGTAATGTCCAACAATTCTTCAAAATCATGACTGTCTAGTTCTGGTCCTTCAATAGCAATTTGTTACAGTTAGTCTAAGTTTTCATCTAATAATCTGTTTCATAGTCATGACGTCACCATTTTCATGTGGCCAAAATACTTTTGTGACTCTACACACCCACCCCCCTCCTCCCCTAGTGAAAAAGCCTGTATGAATCCCTGGCTATTACACTCTTAAGAGAAGTGAAGGGTATGGAGTCAGATATAGGGTGAAGGGTATGGAGTCAGATATAGGGTGAAGTGTATGGAGTCAGATATAGGGTGAAGTGTATGGAGTCAGATATAGGGTGAAGTGTATGGAGTCAGATATAGGGTGAAGGGTATGGAGTCAGATATAGGGTGAAGTGTATGGAGTCAGATATAGGGTGAAGGGTATGGAGTCAGATATAGGGTGAAGTGTATGGAGTCAGATATAGGGTGAAGTGTATGGAGTCAGATATAGGGTGAAGGGTATGGAGTCAGATATAGGGTGAAGTGTATGGAGTCAGATATAGGGTGAAGTGTATGGAGTCAGATATAGGGTGAAGTGTATGGAGTCAGATATAGGGTGAAGGGTATGGAGTCAGATATAGGGTGAAGTGTATGGAGTCAGATATAGGGTGAAGGGTATGGAGTCAGATATAGGGTGAAGTGTATGGAGTCAGATATAGGGTGAAGTGTATGGAGTCAGATATAGGGTGAAGTGTATGGAGTCAGATATAGGGTGAAGGGTATGGAGTCAGATATAGGGTGAAGTGTATGGAGTCAGATATAGGGTGAAGGGTATGGAGTCAGATATAGGGTGAAGGGTATGGAGTCAGATATAGGGTGAAGGGTATGGAGTCAGATATAGGGTGAAGGGTATGGAGTCAGATATAGGGTGAAGTGTATGGAGTCAGATATAGGGTGAAGTGTATGGAGTCAGATATAGGGTGAAGGGTATGGAGTCAGATATAGGGTGAAGGGTATGGAGTCAGATATAGGGTGAAGGGTATGGAGTCAGATATAGGGTGAAGTGTATGGAGTCAGATATAGGGTGAAGGGTATGGAGTCAGATATAGGGTGAAGTGTATGGAGTCAGATATAGGGTGAAGTGTATGGAGTCAGATATAGGGTGAAGTGTATGGAGTCAGATATAGGGTGAAGTGTATGGAGTCAGATATAGGGTGAAGGGTATGGAGTCAGATATAGGGTGAAGTGTATGGAGTCAGATATAGGGTGAAGGGTATGGAGTCAGATATAGGGTGAAGGGTATGGAGTCAGATATAGGGTGAAGGGTATGGAGTCAGATATAGGTGAAGGGTATGGAGGTCAGGATGGGGGTGAATGTGAAGGGTGATGGAGTGCAGATGATAGGGTAAGTGTAATGGAGTCAGTATAGGTGAAGGGTTGGAGTCAGATATAGGTGAAGTTGTTGGATCCATATAGGGTGAAGGATGGAGTCAGATATGAGGGTGAAGTGATGGAGTCAGATAAGGGTGAGTGTATGGATTCCAGATTAGGTGAAGGGTATGAGCAGAGTAGAGGGGGGGTGAAGTGTATGGGTCAGATATATGGTGAAGGTCTGAGTCAGATATAGGGTGAAGTGTATGGAGTCAGATATAGGGTGAAGTGTATGGAGTCAGATATAGGGTGAAGGGTATGGAGTCAGATATAGGGTGAAGTGTATGGAGTCAGATATAGGGTGAAGGGTATGGAGTCAGATATAGGGTGAAGGGTATGGAGTCAGATATAGGGTGAAGGGTAGGAGTCAGATATAGGTGAAGTGTATGGAGTCAGATATAGGGTGAAGGGTATGGAGTCAGATATAGGGTGAAGTGTATGGAGTCAGATATAGGGTGAAGTGTATGGAGTCAGATATAGGGTGAAGGGTATGGAGTCAGATATAGGGTGAAGTGTATGGAGTCAGATATAGGATGAAGTGTATGGAGTCAGATATAGGGTGAAGGGTATGGAGTCAGATATAGGGTGAAGGGTATGGAGTCAGATATAAGGTGAAGGGTATGGAGTCAGATATAGGGTGAAGAGTAAAATACATAACACATCCAGCGTGCTTCTCTACCTGGTGCTACAATTCAACACATTAACACTCGTGAATAAACAGCTGCTCACAGAATTGCCACATGTACATGTGACATGACTGTATCATCCAATAGTCTCAGAAAACATATCCTCACAATCCAGACTGAACAAGAAGAGGAGAGAGAAAAAGTTGAACTTTTTTTTTTGGCATTTCAAAGAGCAATGTTGAGGTCAAGCTAATTGGAATTTTTGATTTTTTTTTGACAATTTAGGATGCACACAACCGAGGGTTGAAGGTCGAATAAACTATATGTTTCAGCTACATGTATTGAATAGGCTAGTATGTAGCATTAAACCCTTTGCCAACAAACCCCACAGGCTTCTTGGGACATGTCCCAATTTTACACACTCCATGCTCTTCCTGTTCTAAGTAGTGGTTGTTGCCTAAGTTTAGTTAATACATGCTCAGAAGATAAGGGCCAAAACCACTCCCTTTCTAGGCAAGTGACTGAGTATGAAACTGCAAATTTAACAATCTGATTAAATGGCTTGAACAAACCATGAAGATAAGGGCCAAAACCACTCCCTTTCTAGGAAAGTGACTGAGTATGAAATACTCACTGCAAATTTAACAATCTGATTAAATGGCTTGAACAAACCATGGTACAAATATATATTAAATTCGTCAAACCCTAAAAACTAAAAATATTATATTGCTGTCGTCATACAAAAATAAATGTGAAAAGAAAGGAGAGAAATGAACTCATGTATATCCTCCACCCCCAAAGATGAAAATAAATGCATGAGACTGTCTACACTTGTGCTACATGCTTCATAAATCTGCCCTAAATCAAACCACACCCCCTACACCTACACACACCCACTGCAAAGTAACGTACTGTAAAAGCAGAGACGAGTTCACACCCCAGACCTTGGGCTGCAGACCGACTGGCAATCTGGGCAGGGGCTTCCCCTTGACGTGGATGAGAGGTATGAAGTGATTCCTGCCGCTACTGCTCCACGCTATCACCAGGGGTGGGTTGAGCTTCGTGGATCCACCATCTTTATAGGAACACTCTGCAGCAAGAAGGGGGAGGGGCAACAATAGGGTAAACAGCCAAGAGGGGAAACCCCTGGGTATATCCCACCCACTACCCAGCACTTCCTCTCCCTTACACAAGTACAAATGTCACAAAGAATTGCCGACCCTGCTATATCATTACATCAGATATACAGCCAGCACTGCAGTTAAAGCTCTATCACTCCTCCTGCAAGTGAGCTAATTACATCGACCATACCTGGATGTCAGTTGTCCTTGTTTCTGAGTACAAACAAGTACATAAGGTTACCCCCCCCCAACTCGGATTCATTTTTTTTGTCTCCTGTATAACCATTAGACATTGATAGTCATTGCTAGAGAAGCATCACACAGCCCCTTAGAGAGGAGTGGCAGTGTTCCACACACAAAACTAATCTAGGAGGGAGAAAAGAACTTCACGAATGAAGGGGTATGATCAAGCTATTCTTCGTGTCTGCACGTGCTACTATTAGATTTCGGGTTGTTTGATTAACTGAAGTATTGGGACAATGGAAGTTCGGATATCTAAAGTTCTATTGTATTATATTATATTGCCTAGAGTTGAAGCATGTGACCAAACACTGATCAGTGTGAAGTATATACTTTCACATAGGCATGTGCATCACAGCAGTGTGGGTTTAAAATGGGTGTGGCTAGTTCACACAGCGTGAACCCAGTAAAAATACCATATATGGTCAATCAGACACTGTGCTCTGACATAGAGTGGCCATGCTCAATAATCGCCATGACAACACCTTGCAACCGCCACTGTTCTCATAGAGAGACTTCCAAATATAATTGGACTAGGAGCGAAAAAAAAAAAATGAAGTCTTGTAGTATGACAAATTCATTTAACTTCACCTTTTCTCTCAGAACTCTGCCCCCACTAATGTGAAGTATATAGGTTCTGATGATGAATTTCAAACAAATGCTCTCAGTTTGAGCTATATCTGATGAAGATATATATATGTATATATAATAGTGTTTATACGAATGCTTGATACACAGAAGGGGGGGGGGGAAACATTGGGACCCCCCCCTTTTTTAATTTTTTTCCTTTTTTTTTTTACAGTTTTACAGTAACATGAGTGCTCTCGTTTTGCTGTCCAGTAACTTCCATTATTCCTATGGCAGTGGAGCTATTGCTCACAATTTCCACTGTTAAAAACCACTAAATAGAGAATTTGCTTTTTGGGACCCATTTATAATTTGCTGCATGTGTGCAATCATCTCAAAAGTATATAGCCCCACCCTCTAACTCTAATGTTTCCCCCTCCCACTCCCCCCTAGCGAAACCCTGTATACATATATAATTTAGCTGACCAAACATTTATTGCCTTTTTAAACTCCTAAAATAATGAGTGACTAAAAATTCAATGTTTACAAATTCTTGACATTATTTATACTTGCAAACTAATTCAGAACCAACCAGCATTAATGGGAAGTACATTGTAATTAATTCTTCTAACATGTTCAGTTTGAACCACACCCACCTTGCGGAGTGAACATGTTGGGCAGGAATATACCGGAGTAGTCTCCACTTGATCTCATTCCTTCCAGACTGTCCAGCAAGATGATTGGTCGACGCAGTACGTTGGCAAGACCGTATATGTGTATATTGGAAAGGCCTAGGGACTGGCCGTCTGGAGGCTTCCAATCCGGCGCAGCTTCCGCAATTAGCCCCTCCCACTCCTCGGGGCTATAGAAATCTCTGAAAAGCTCTGTGTAACGCCCACGGTACGTGGAAAGGTGCGAGTGTAGGTTGGACCTGAGAGCATGCCAGAACAGCTCTCGCCCCACCAGACACCGCGAGATGGCATGCACCAAGCAATGGCCGTCTCCATCAGCGTGGAGGGGCACGAGGTTTTCCACTCCGCCGTTGACTTCCTGGATACGACTCATGATATCCTTCAGGTACAGCTGTGACCCGGACCTATCTAGACCGTACCCCAACACCTGGAGGTGGTTCTCCTCGATACTGAACACACGACTGGACAGCTTGGAGCAGTCAAATACTTCTCCCAAGTTCAGGTCCCTCAGTTTGCAGGCATGGTCATCCTTGTCCATGCCATAAGTGGACAAGAGAGGAGATAGTAACTTACACTGAAAGTTGGACACTCCGTTAACTTTAATTTGTTCAGCATTCTTTTTGCTTCCAGAATGTTTCTTCCTCAGCTGAGAAGCTTCTACACCAAATCTGTCCTCTTCAGCCAGCACTGTCCTGTCGGTGAGGTCAGCTACTGAATGTCTCTGCCCACAGTCTGGACACACCACGCTGACTTCGTGTTGAGGGAAGAAGAGCTTGTTCTGGCATTGCTGGTCCAGACACGTGGCACTGAAGTAGGTCACTTTGGGGCCAGAGCCGCTCCTTGAGGCTGGGCTGCCAGAGGACACCCTGGAGTCCACTTCTTGACCTAGCATGTGAGCCAAACTGGCGAGCAAGTTCAAGTCGCCCGCCGACATCACTTCACTTAAAAATTAAAGTGTAGTTTACAATTAAAACTAAAGCGCAGTTAATATATAAGCAGCTGTGGGTGATCTAGCTAGACCTATAATACAGACTTCACATAAATACAATCGACTATTACGCCAACAAGCAGAAATCTTCAGCTCAGCTGCTCAGCTGCAATACCTCTCTCGCTCGTTGTTGCGTTCGCTGAACAACTCACCGGGTAAGGTATGATGACATCATTACATTTAATGGGCGGAGTTTTACTTACCAGTAATTTGGTAAGGGTCGCGATAAGCTACGCCCACTCAATTTCTCTTTAAAAAGTAAATCAACCTTCTCATTGGCGAGTAGCTGTGTGGAGACGAGGTTGTGGAAGGATCTCGGCGGTATTTTGAACGATGTCTGCGAGTAGTACCGTTCCTGTGAAAGGCATTCTAAAGAAAGGAAAGAGTAAAGAGTCTGCCGGTGCACAATTTCAGACGGAAAGGTAAACTTTAGACATTATTAATTAGCTGACAGGCTTATAGCGGAATGGCTGGCTATGAAAGTGAGAAATTGGATTAGGGAGTCCATAATTAGTTTAGTCAGAAAATGTGCATGATACAGATTTCAGTGGGGATAACGTGTTTGTTATTTCTCCAGCTTTGCTGGCTTCTTGGGTATATTATTTGTGTTTTAGTAGAAATCCAATTTGTGATACTAAGTGGATATAAGTTTCTTCCTCTCCTTCTGCAATAGAGACAACTAGCCAGTCAACAGGAAACACTGATAGTATCCTAGCATTAAGTGTACATAAGGTGTTGATGGCTGCTACAAGTCTGCCAGCTAGTCAGCATCACATTATTACGGAGTGTTATCCCACAGATACATCCCATTAGTTATGGTCAAGTGAAGTGGAACGTTATACATATGCGTGTGAGCGATGTTTCTTTTAACTTCGTTATTCTGGCTGGCTGGCATGACTTTGGTGTGCCTGCTAGGTTCATTCTTGCAAATGGCAGTTATTCTCTCATGACATGTTGAAGTTGGAAAATGGCTTCTTGAGAAGACTACCTAATTTGCTGCCAACTTCCTTGTAATCAGTTGTAGTTACACCTGGTCTTCTACAGGACCTGATACACTGCATGAATCAGTTGTAGTTACACCTGGTCTTCTACAGGACCTGATACGCTGCATGAATCAGTTGTAGTTACACCTGGTCTTCTACAGGACCTGATACACTGCATGAATCAGTTGTAGTTACACCTGGTCTTCTACAGGACCTGATACACTGCATGAATCAGTTGTAGTTACACCTGGTCTTCTACAGGACCTGATACACTGCATGGATCAGTTGTAGTTACACCTGGTCTTCTACAGGATCTGATACACTGCATGAATCAGTTGTAGTTACACCTGGTCTTCTACAGGATCTGATACACTGCATGAATCAGTTGTAGTTACACCTGGTCTTCTACAGGTCCTGATACACTGCATGAATCAGTTGTAGTTACACCTGGTCTTCTACAGGACCTGATACACTGCATGAATCAGTTGTAGTTACACCTGGTCTTCTACAGGACCTGATACACTGCATGAATCAGTTGTAGTTACACCTGGTCTTCTACAGGATCTGATACACTGCATGAATCAGTTGTAGTTACACCTGGTCTTCTACAGGACCTGATACACTGCATGAATCAGTTGTAGTTACACCTGGTCTTCTACAGGACCTGATACACTGCATGAATCAGTTGTAGTTACACCTGGTCTTCTACAGGACCTGATACACTGCATGAATCAGTTGTAGTTACACCTGGTCTTCTACAGGTCCTGATACATCGTGTGGTTTAGGGAGAGGTACAAAGGTTAGTTACTGTATGTGTTGAAGGAGATGGTGTTGCCTGTATACACTGCTGTGGTAGTCAGCTTCAGTTCCTGCTGCCCAGTGAAGCTGCTGGTGACATCTTCCCACTTATTGTATAACAATTTTAATAACTCCAGTGGTTGCTTGATGTGTTTTAACATGGTACCACATACAATAAGCCAACATCATGGATTAAAGTTTTTCATCTGCCAAAGCATGTGGAAGCCTTCTTTATCCCGCCACGTGTTCCGTTCCTTTTTAATAGTACTACTATATCTTCTGTTGAGATTCGTTCATAGTCACTAGAGTATTGTACTTGTCCTGGGCTTCCTCTAGTGTGACTGTTTGTGGTTGAGTGTATATGTGGTAGATGTATGACAGTATGCACATGTGTGTGTGTGTGTGTGTGTGTGTGTGATAGATATGTGTTGTACCTGTGTGTGGCTGTGTGGTGTAGTGGTTGTGTCCTTGGCTCAGCCCCCTCCCCAAGGTTCAAGCCCCACTCAAGCAATTTTTCCATCTGATTTTCCATTTGCCTCCTACCAGCCTCACCAGTCCACCCAGCTGTGATTGGGTACCTGGCATTTGCTAAGGGTGCAAATTCAAGGCCTTTTCTCATGGAACAGCAATGGTCCAGGTGGGACTTTGGGTGTCCTAGCCCGGTTCCAGGAGCCTTGCTTGCAGGCTCACAGTTCCTGCTTAGGTGTGACCGCCTAGCAGCAGCAAGAGAATTTGCAGTTGTGTGTGTGTGTGTGTATGTGTGTGTGTGCTCATACAATCAGGAATCTATCTAGAAAATAATTTTGTTTGGAGGGAGTGGGGAGGTTGAGGCAAGTCCACCGTAAGGCAAGCTAATGCTATAGTTTGGGGTTCCATCTAACGACATACTGCATGAGGGGGAGGGGGAGGGTTTGTAGGGAAAGCCCCTCCTCCTCTCACTATTGAATCCTCCTGACAATAAACATTGTTTAGCGTGTGAGATTGTATGTGTGTTTGTTTGTGTTTAGTGAGGAGGGAGCCAGTGGAGGGGGCATTCAGTGGGATGAGATGAACATCATGATGACTGAACACCCCCCAGATAAGGACTACGGTCATATGAAGATTGAAGAGCCGAAGACCCCTTACCACGAGATGTTGCAAGATGAAGAAGAGCAAACTGCCGTCACCTCCAGCAACTTCTCACCTGATGAGCTGGCGACCAAGTAAGTTGGAGAAGGTTGCAAATTTTAATTTGATGACCGCTTGCCTCATGATAGACTTGTCATGTGCTGTGGGATAGAGAAAGTATTGGCTGACCTCCTGTGGTACTTGACCCCAGAATTTTGACCCCAGTTGTGTTGAGTGATCTCTCTCTCAGTGTGTGTGTGTGTGTGTGGTACCATTAATTTGACCTCTCCCATTAGTGTATTCATTGCTCTTCTGTGACCAGCTTATGCCAGTGGCAACTGTGGGGGAGGGGGAGGTTACTGCCATTTTTGCTGGGTCATTTCTTCAAGTGGATCAACTGTGTTGACAGCTTCACTATTCAATCCTATAGTGAGTGGTGTGTGTTGAGATAAACTGTCACCTTACCAGGTATCATGAGGCGCAATTTATAGGCTGAACTAAAATGCAGTGCGAGAAATGACACAGACAAGCATTCTCTGCTTACATTCCAGCTGGTATTAGCTCTTAGCCTTTCCACCATTTTCTCAATATTAGAAACTGTAGGGGATCAACCAATCCACCAGTTTCATCTGACAATATGGCGGGAAACACTAGAGAATGGAAAAAAATGATATGAAAAGGTTTTTAGGGTTAGTACACAAAATAATATATACTTAGCTGTCTACCAAAACAAACACACATATTTACGTTCTTCATGAGTGAAGCATACTTCAATTGAACTCTCCTTGAGTAATAGTTTTAAAACAAATTTCTGTGGTAGAGTTCAGAGAATGAGGTTGGGGGTGTGGCTATTCATGATGTGGGAAGGGCAGTGTGTGGGAGGCAAGTATTGTATTCTTTCTTTTAATGAGTTGGTGTGCGTGGTTTCACTGCAGAGTGGAGGCTGCATGGGAGCAGAGAGAACTGGGTAAGCCAGAGAGCAGATACGAGGACACGGTGACAGCAGACTTGGAGGACGAGGAGACGTGTCTAACCGAGGAACAGAAGGAACACAAGAAGAAGTTTCAAGAGTGGAGGAAGAATCATTATGACGAGTTCAAGCAAGCCAAGAAGCTATTGCAGCAGGTGACTGGGGAAAGGAAGGGGCGTGTATCAGAGAATGGTGGTTCTAGTGGGATAACCTTGAGCTAACAACAACAACAACAACAACAACAATAATGAATAATAATGATGATAATGACATCATAATAATGATGATGATGATGATGATGATGATGATTCAGTCATTCTCGGATGAAATAATTATAATAGCAATTTTTTTCATTCTAACAGCCAATATGTTAATTAAAACTTAACCCGACATTATATCACCATGGAGAGTTCAACCTCAGTTGACCCCTGAAAAGGACTCAGCAAGAGGTCGAAATGTCAGGTTAAGTTTTAATTAACATATTGGCTGTTAGAACGAAAAGAATTGCTATTATAATAGTAATAATAATAATAATAATAATAATAATAATAATAAACCTAAATGTCATAAGTCACCTCCCAGATAGTCATGTTTTGATTCTGTATTTTCATAGAAACAATTTGAGGAGGAGGAGGATGAAGAGTCCATGCAATGAACGTCTCAATCAGCCAAGCCAGCAACTGCCCACTCACTCACTCACTCATCTGCTCACTCCTCTCTCTCCACCTCTACTTGTTCATGAATCTAGTCAACTTGTGTGTGTGTCTGTTGGATCATCTATGTCTGTGTAATCAGTGATGTACATGTGTGTGTTTGATTGTACGGTAGTATTGCTACAATAATAGATCAGCCATTAATAATTGACATAATGAAGTTTAACTTCAGACACTTGCTTGCCACTATAAGGCAGGCTAGCTGGGAAAGATATTAGTTATGTGACAGACAGACATTTGCAGTGACAGACAGAAATGTGTAGGGACAGACAGACATTTGCAGAGACAGAAATGTGTAGGGACAGACAGACATTTGCAGTGACAGACAGAAATGTGTAGGGACAGACATTTGCAGTGACAGACAGACATGTAGTGACAGTCACGGCATTTGCAGTGACAGATGGAGTGCCAGCTGATCCAGAGTTACTGTCTTTATCAGGTAATGTATCTGTACAACATTGATGCTTCTCCTTCACATACATTGCCTCAAGATGTGCTTCCTGTTCCATAGTCTCACCACAAAAATGGTGAAGTACATTCCAAATAAGGGGATCTTGAGTGAGAGAGGGGTGAGGGCAGCAATTAGAAGTGAGTGTATTGTTGGATTGAAATGGATTCTCCATGCAAGCAGACTGACTACAAGGAGGAGGATGTTCCTGCTCTGGTTGAGGCTCTTGCTGAAGTTACTCACAAGTGGGAGGAAATAGCTGTGGCACTGAGATTGCCTGAGGCAGTATCTGAAGAATGCAGAGAAGGAAGAAGCTTTGCTTTAAAGTTGAAAAATGTATTATATACATGGGTAGTGGGCCAGCACTCCAATGCCAGACCGGCCACATTAGAGAACTTGAAGAAAGCACTAGCTAGTCCTTTAGTTCAGCATCCTCAGTTAGCTGGTGAGTTAGAAGACAAGCTGAAGACTTCATTGAGTCTACCCACAGTCACTAGTACACAGAAGTCAGTTCAGAGTACAGTCAAGGAAGTCTTAGTGGAGAAATACTCTCAAAGTCCTGAAGTTCCCCGTGGTTCATCATGGCCTCCTGTAGTCAGTAAGAAATTTATCAATTTGTCCCTCATAGAGACCAGTGATCAGCCATTGAAGTCTGACTACTCCATTCGAGGAGATGCTAATGAGGTACTGTCAAAGAAAAAGGTGGTACAATATGAAGTTTTATTTAGTAAGTACATGTACAAGAGAAGAAATGTTTTGATTTTTGGTCGTCCAGGGAGTGGCAAAACGACCTTAGTTCACAAGCTGGTCAGAGATTGGTCTGTAGGTGAGGCACTACAAGGAGCTGAGCTCGTGTTTCTGGTTAGTTTAAGAAATATTCATTCTGACAAAACTTTGTCAGATATTCTTCAAACATTAATCTTTGATGAAAACTACTTGAAACAAGTTTCAACAGCTATAGAGCAAGTCGAGGGAGATAGAGTTTATTTTATTTTTGACGGCTTTGATGAGTATTGTCCTCAGAATAAAAGAGAGTCTGTGATATATGCTCTGCTTAATAAATCCTATCTGGTCAATGCTATGATTATAGTGACCTCTCGTCCTGCAGCTGCTTCTGCTGAGTTTCAAAATTATTTCATTAAAGTGGAAGTGTTTGGATTTGGAAATGACCAAATAATGGAGTATATTGACAACTATCCCTTCTCTTTTTCTGAAGGATCTCGTTCTAAAACATTTATTGAATCTTATCCTCGTTTATTGGACCTGTGCTATCTTCCTGTCAACTGTGCTATTATATGCTTTATATACAACTCTGAAACAGATCAGCTGCCTGACACTTGGACACAAATCTATGCTTTGTTTACGAGATTGATTATTTTTCGTCAGCTTACCAAAAAAGATAATGAATTCAGAGAACTTAACTCTATTGAAGATTTGAGAGGCCAAGAAGCAAAAGATTTCAAATATATGTGCAGTCTAGCATTTGATATGACTACAGACTCCAAGCAAGTCCGTCCTAGAGGTTCGATGAATATAAGTGATGAGGCACGTTCTCTAGGTTTGGTTACTATAGACATCACTGCTACACTCTGTGGGTATGTGAATAGCTATTCCTTTCTTCACCTGACATTACAGGAGTTTCTGGCAGCTTACCACTTGTCTAAACTAAACCAGGAGGAACAGTTGTCTCACATTGAGAAGTATGGCAAGACAGTTCACATGCTAACTGTTTGGAAGTTCTACTGTGGACTTGTCAATTTTCAGACTGGAATGAACAGAGCAGAGAAATTATTTTCTAATGTTCATATAATTGATTCAAGTAACGAAAAGCATTGGTTCAAGGTGCACAGTACATATGAGGCTAAGCAAGATGTAATAAGTCAGCTAGCTTCATCAGAGTGCTTCTGTTTACCTGGTATCCAGAGTAGCTATGATATGTCAGCAATAGCCTATACTATGTCAATGGCAGCCACTTCTGGTCAACAAGCTACACCAACAACTTCTTTAGTGTTTGATTTGTGGAGTTCTGGAGACAATTTATTGAAAGTATTCATTAACGAGCTTTCAGACCAAGCTTTAAACTATCTAGAAAACTGGCAAATATACTATGTCAATAATGTGTGTTACACAGATATGGAAGCTTTGGCTGGCAAGTTGAACACACGCGATCAGATTCAGACCAAGGGACTTACACATCTCGAATACCTTATGGTTAGTGGAAATATGGGAGATGAAAGTATTAGAGCGCTTGCTGCTGGACTAGATGGCAATCTTGTACTGAAATCTCTAGACTTATCCAATTATCTGTTTCTGGAAACTCTTCACACACCAAATATCATCAGTGCCCCTTGTATTAGTGAATTAATGAAAGCTCATTGCAGCCTAAGCTTTCTAGATTTGTCCGGACACTGTATTGGCAACGAAGGAGCTATTGCAATTGCTAGAGGACTCAGAGGTAATGATACTTTGACTCACATTATCTTATCCAGCAACATGATCAGCGTCACGGGTATAGAGGCTCTGGCTAGTGTGACAGATAAAGATTTGTGTCTCTACATGACCCGGTCTGATAAATCAGTTGCTGTTCCTTCCAACCCCGCCAGCTCTGAAGCTGGGAGTACTCTGCTACAAGATTATTATCATAGTCCTACACGGGACCAGACAGAAACTGAGCGTGCTGTAATACAGGATTTAAAAGACTGTCGTATGCAAGACCGTTGTAATTTAAGTTTGTTAGAATTATGTAACAACCATTGTGGTCCAGATTTAGCAGCAATCCTTTCCAAATTTAAATCACTCGATTTCCTAGACTTATCTGGTAATTTTGGCCACAACTTAAAAGGAGCAATGGACGTTATCAACTACATAGCAAACAGTGAAAATTGTCAGCAACTTAAATATTTACGTCTGTCTCCTACCATTTACAAACCAGAATCAATGAGCCATGTTGATTATCTACTATCTCAATCATTCTCTGGCTGCACTGTAGATCTATCACACAGCAATATGGACAAGGAAAGTGCAGTTTTAGTTTTACAAGCCATCAAAGATTACGATCGATTCAGTGCTGTCTATTTGGAGCACAACGATATCAGTGCGAATGAGGATACTATCGATGACTTAAAGAAAGCATTTCAACATGGTCAAATCGACAGATTTATATATCTCGATTCTCAGGATTTATGTTTTGAAGTTCCAGCTTGTCAACATCCAAAGAAGAGAAGGAAGACGAAAAGCTTTAATTAAAAGATTGCATGATAATATTCATTAATTCTTGTGCCACATCATAATGTAATACATATTGGTTATAATATCATCAAATCTAATGTTTTGTGCAGACATGAGGTGAAGTACTTTGGTGTTGATATGTACTCTACAAGTATTTGTAAATTAGTAATGAGTGGGTATGAGTGCAAATACCTCAAGTTCACAATGGGTATTTGAATACATAAGTATGAGTGCTTTGGCCTTGTAAATACCAATTGAAGTACACATGATTAGCTATACTAAATGCAGTATGCATTTTATTGGAAGTAATGTCTAGAGGAGAATACTTTCAGAAGTCAGAGGTAAAAAAATAATTTGTTTCCCTCTTATTGTATGTACGTGTCTTCAGAATGCAAGTGAAGGCCACCTGACATCTTAGAGCTAGTAAGAAGTTGATAACATTATTAGCATCTGTGGCAGCATGTGACTGCTTGCTGGATAAAGTAATAATGCATTATGAGACTCTTCAAAAGTACTTAGAAGTATTGGTAAAAATGGGAAGTGCTTAAATACAGTACGAGTATTTTTACTCAATTTACTAAAAGGATTTGAGTATTTCACGAGTACTTCATGACCTGTACTTAAGTGTGTTTAAGCACGAGTACTTCACCCCATATCTGGTTTTATGATTGATGTAGTTAGCTAATGGAATCAATGAATAGTCATTTGCCCAATTGAAAAAGGTGCAATGCACAAATGCCACAAATAATAGCTACGTAGTGTCCTAGGAACACTGCCACACCTCTTTACTAGTGTTACATGGACACCAGTTTCTCTATAAGATCCAACACCTCGTCAGCATGTGTGTACTTGGCCAGCCACGCCTCTGGAATGCTGTCCAAACCAAATCTATAAAAATATAAGGAATATTATGTTCTCAAATTGACACTACAAATGCTGCCAGTATACAGCAGATCCCCACTAATCAGAACCTCACCATCTGAAACTTCGATGCGCCATTCCTATGGTGTAAATATGGTGTATTTAAAAATACCTGACCATGTGTGCATAGCAAAGCAGATTCTATAGTGCCTATTAATCTTCACCAAAGCTGTCTCTCAGCTGTCTCTGGTAGAATGATGCTAAAAGACATCACAAAACTGACATCTATCACAAACTACTGAGTGAGTGTATTAGTGACCATTATCAAGGGGAAAGTGTCTCTTTTAAGTCTCCCCATTCATCAAAACAAACAATAATAATCGTTGTTTATACTACTACTACTATTACTACTACTAGTAGTAAAGACAAACCTTGTAGCTGTGTGAGCCCCTTACCTGGCGGCCGTGTAAGCCCCAGAGAAGACCACTCTAGAGCAGTTGTCCCCACTGGCTAAGATCTCTGCCTTCACTGCATCTTCATAGCTGGCTGCCTGGTTAGCATTGTGAACTGAACCGTAGAAAGACGCTGGGAAAACTGCGACCACAAATTAGAAACAGTGCTTAAGCCCCACCCACTTTAGCATGAGAATTCCAATTAATTTTTAAGACTTATCACTGAGCCCCATCCATATTATAACTGAGCCCCACCCATTACTATACTGAGCCCCACCCATTATTATACCAAGCCCCACCCATTATTATACCGAGCCCCACCCGCTATTATTACTGAGCCCTATGGAAGTATAGTAGATATATTCTCTCGTACTTGCAATGAAAACCGTGTCCAGATGAATCACCATTTGCGGAACATTGGAACTATCATCAATGAGCATGCTCTGTTTGTGCATATACATATCTGCACCAACAAGCCCAACCTACTATTATAACTGAGCCCCGCCCATCTATCCACCAGTGTCTTACTACGTACGGCAAGCTGCTCCTTTCTCCTTCACATATTTCCAGTGCTCCACTCCAGCCTGGCCCACGGCTTCCTTGACCACACCCACTACTTCATTGCTCACGCCTGTCAGAACAGGATCCGGGTTGGCCAGAGCGTGCGCTCCAGTAGTAATCACATGATCCAGTAGTCTCACACCTCCAACAGCAAAACTCTTAGCAACTTCATTTAACTAAACATTAATATAAAATTTCTTACTTAAAATTAAAAATAAAATGAACATTGTCCATAAAATTATAATACATACATCGTATATACACACACATGCTGAATTATCAGTACGTCTAACTCTAGATAAAGCCTGCCCATAAAAGGGCGTGGTCAGAAGTTTAGTCTGAGGGTTTCTGCGGACCAACAATGAGAAACACGAACTAGAGTGCTATTCTTGGGAGTCATTAAAAATTGCGCCATAAAAACAATGACTTCACCTTCTGCACTCCAAGCCTCACCTGACATGTCTCCACACACTGTATCACCTTGTCGTCATAGCAACTGCCACACCCACCCAGCAGGCCTGCCAGAATGATTGCCTTAGAGAGTCCGTCTGGGTCCTTGCTACCGCCAGTAGCTGCTGGAGTGACCCCTTCTTCCTTGTTGGCTATCATCATCTTCACGCACTGGTTGGTCCACGGTCCTTGCTTGGGATGGCCATTTTGCTTGCGGACGTCTTCATTGATGGTCCCAGGTCCAAAGGCCTTGAAGAGATCATCTTGGAGCTTCTCTCCATCAAACCCTGGGGGGGAATAGAGCACAGATATGATACATTCTCTGACATTTTAAACCAAACTTCCAGTTTCAAAGCTCACATGAGCCAGCTCATTCACAGTGAGCCAGCAGTGATCAATGGAACAGAGATGGCGAGGCAGTTAGTCCTATACACAAGATTTCAATCGAAGCTAGTGGGAGACTATCAGGGAGGGGGTGGAGCTACAACATCAGGGAGGGGGTGGAGCTACAACATCAGGGAGGGGGTGGAGCTACAACATCAAGCAAGTGGTATATATATATATATGGATGTTACATGCGAGATATTTGATTAGTTTTGCAGCACGTGCTAGTAATACTCACTTCATGCCATTCTAACGTGTAGCTATTTCCCCATCTTGTGTTCACGGACAAACATTTCACGATCAGACTATTCTCTAGACCGTAAGAGTGGATTACCAACTTAGTTGACTGACTATTTGATTAAAAAAATAAATAAATATACTGAATGATACGGTAAAGTATTGTCAAATTATTGTTTTCCCAACACTGCACGTCACTAGTCCTTCAACTCATAGAGATATTGTTACGACAGAGTGCAGTCTACTACACCTCCTTCACCATCACTGCAAGACCCATCACCATCACTGGCTTATTAGCGCAAAGGTAAGTTAAAATTAAATGCCCCCATCCAGAATATTAAATAGCTACATATTGCCATATGACCAATACTTCGGTCAAATATCACCTTCTCAGTTCCTGCAAGTTGTAAGCCAGCGATTCTCACACTCCCACTCTTTCAATGTAATATTTATTTCCCAAGAAGCCACACATGTGCACTCTGTCCTTCCAACTTACCTCCATTTTCCACCACACTCTTCAAGGTGACGTAGACTTGGTCGCCATAGGCACTGTTGCTACCGGTAGGGACAACGTAGTAAGGGTTCATGGACTGAGGATAGAACACTACACATTGCTTCTCTTCAGTCAGCCTCACCAACTTCTCTCTGTCATACATCCAGTGCAGTGGAGTGCCTGCATCAATTGAAAACCACAGATAAGTGCCTATCTATTCTTGTACCATGGAACATTCAAACTGTCCAATCAGATTGCTCAATTCGCTGTGAATATATTTCATACCCACCTCCTAGGAGGGGAATAAGTAAACCGTCCAATCAAAATTAGTGTTTGTGCATTTCCTATAGCCTTGAGCCATATGGTACAAGTCGTTTTCACCCCTTCGTTTGGTCGGTACGGGGTTCACACTATCCTCGGGTTTTCGGTCCTCGGTTGTGTAAACCCTGTACCAACCTCCACATGGTGGTAAACCCTGTACCAACCTCCACATGGTGGTAAACCCTGTACCAACCTCCACATGGTGGTAAACCCTGTACCAACCTCCACATGGTGGTAAACCCTGTACCAACCTCCACATGGTGGTAAACCCTGTACCAACCTCCACATGGTGGTGCAACCTATATTAACTTGTTGCGTCATTGGTTATTTCATTGTATTGAGCTTGTATTGACTGATTGGCATAGCATCTATTTTAAGCCTTTAAAAGGTTTCTTTATGGAATCTGGTAATCAACAAGTTCAATCTCGTTGAGTTCCAGCTCACAGCTTTTCCCAACTTATTGGATTGATTTCAAATCACTATAGAAACCATCTCATGAGTTCTTCCACTCAGGACTCATGAACTTACATTTTGCCGCCAGAACTTTAACTAGAAATTGATGTTTCGTAAATCACTTCACTACTTCAGTTCCATTCTAGCTTATCCACTACTCCCCATAATATTGTACCTACCAGCACAGAAGACCCCACAAGTGGCACGTGCTACTATTGTATGTGTAGAACTATAGTTCAAGTGATACTGAGAGGATGAAACTCATTCTTGCCAACCGTCCTGGACTAGCCGGGATGCTTCTGGTTTTCTCTGCTATTCCCGGTTCCCTCCCAGTTTAAGGAATTCTCTCGGTTTATTCTGGTTTATGAGAGTCTCCCGGTAATTTCCCGGTTTTTAATTAGTTTCTATACGAGGCATGCATGTCAGGTTAATAGTAATACAATTTCCATTGCATAGCTAAAACACAAATTGTGATATAGTCTCTTTTTTGCAGCAACTTGGGAGTCGCACAAATCCGTACGTTTTGAAACTGCAGAGTAATTGACAAAAGCAATAAACTATTGTTGCCAATATTAGGGGAAAGCTGAAATTAAAAAAAAAAATTTTTGGTCCAAAAACGTTTAATTGGTCGGCATGTCGGTGGGTGTGGTCTATGCTAGTTTTTCGTTGTGGGAAGTTGGCAACTTTGAGAACTAGCCCAGTGATAGAGAGACAGGGACTCGGTGAAGGGAACTAGTTCTTCAGACAGAGAGAAAATCTAGAAAGGAAGTACTAATTGATTCGCCATCACTGTAAATTTTTGCAAAAAACAGCTACTTCCCCCCTCGCACTCACTTGCGGCGTCAGCCAGGAGAGCGCCCAGCACAGTCGCAGCTCTCCTCTGCTTCACAGCATCCAAAGACTTCAGCCTTGTAAGAGATTCTGCAGCACTTCTAGCCATAGTCCAGATTCACCCCGGATAGCACAAACCCAATAAATGCAGCTAAAACCACTCAATGTAGGTACGTACACACCCTCTCAAGCACCGGTAGCCTGGCGTAACCGACCCTTTACCTTCTATTCACACGCCCCCCAATAATAGAAGGTAAAGGGTAGGCCACGCCAGACTACTACCCTGCATGCCCACTAGATTATTGAACTATACTTTACCTAAACAATAATGACATCTTGCACGCGCTGCACTGACAGTCGCTAAAACTGAATCGATTTATACAATAGTGCTAAAAATATGTCTACATAACAAGTTCAAATTAGTGTCCTAGGAACACTGCCACGCCCATTAGGAGAGTCACATAGACACTAATTTCTCAATCATATCGAGCACTTCAGTAGCACGTGAGTACTTGGTCAGCCACGCCTCTGGAATGCTGTCCAGTCCAAACCTAATTACACAGATACAGAATAAAGCAGAAATAAAAATATTCACACCAAATCAGTGTGAACCCCTTACCTGGCGGCCGTGTAAGCCCCAGAGAAGACCACTCTAGAGCAGTTGTCCCCACTGGCCAAGATCTCTGCCTTCACTGCATCTTCATAGCTGGCTGCCTGGTTAGCATTGTGAACTGAACCGTAGAAAGACACTGGGAAAGCTGTATGTGTGCCAAACAAAACAGGCGGCCTTACATTGCACTCTGCCCTCTGTAATATTATTCTCTGCTCCTCCCACATTTCACTTCACACTTTCTCTCTCTCTCCTGTCTATCTTGTTAGCTCCACTTAAATGTTCCAATCACCTTACACCAATCTGACTAAATCAGTACATAAAAACTAGTGAGTGTGCTTGAGCACAAATGGCGAGCGAGCCTAAAACTATGCTATTGTTAATACGGTAAAGACATTCAATGCCATAGTAACTGCTCCACGCAACTATTTGAATTGAAAAAGAAGCAACAAAATCAAGTCACGCTATTTAATTGTGATAGTAGTTGTAATGCACAATACTTTCACACAACTGAACTCCAGTAACTTTTTGAGTTTTAACTGCACTCACAAAAGAATGCAAAGCGGTAAACAATTTAATTTCTAGGGTGATACTGGTAATGATCGATGAACCAGAGGATTCCGTTTAGTGCAGTTTGGGACGAGGTCGAAACAGAGAGAACACAAAAATATGTATAACAAACAACACACATAAACAACACACATATATATAAACAAACAAATATCCCCAATTTTCAATTGTGTCACTGAGAGTGTCTCGCTCGCTCGCCAATTACACCATTAAACTGTACCTATATAATAATATGGATCTAAAAGCGAACACACATACATGATGTGCAGGGGAGTAGGAAGCCAGATAGAATTGGTGCAGCCACTATAACCACACCCACTCATCTGTCTTAGTAATGAATTTGATTAATAGAAAAGGCAATACAGTGTTTTTTTTAATCAAATGAATCAAAAAAAATTTATTTAGTTTATGCTCTGTGTATACAAATGCCTCTGTAATCACACCAAACTTGTCAGTCAGTAATGACGACAATGTTTGTATCCATGAATAACTAGCTGAGCCAAGTCGGTAAAGCATCATCAGTAGTGTCGGTAACGCATCATCAGTAGTGTCGGTAATGCATCATCAGTAGTGTCGGTAACGCATCGTTAGTAGTGTTGGTAATGTATCATTAGCAACCACGCTGGCGAGTCAGTGAGAAAAAGTGATGACACAGTACGTGTGATCAAGAATGATTCACTTGCTGAGCCAGGTTGGTAAAGTGCCATCAGTGCCGACACTGCCATCAGTGCCGACACTGCCGACACTGCCAGTGCCGACACTGCCAGTATGTACTTCATGTAAAGTTGAGCCGGGTTAGTAGAGAATCATCAGTACTGATGACGATGGTATGGGTCAAGAAAGTAAGTGAGAAAACAAGTGGAGTGATGTAACTAAATCAGCCAATGACAGAGGATAACAGACAGATAGAAATACCTTATCCTACTGCATTCCTAATGCACAACATCAAGAGCCATATGCATACGGGATACATGGTACCAAATCATTCCTGGTAGCAGCTGCATTGTGTGTTAATTAAATAGTATAGAACCACTGCCAGGCAGCGCAGATGAACTCAAATGACATATTTGGTGGCAAGACACGAGAAAAAATGATAGCAACTGTATCAGCTATTCTGCAGTGTAGCAGCACATGAGCAAGTTGGAGTGGGTGTGTCGTGCTGTGACAAAAATGGCAGTTTTGCAATATCCATAGCCACAACATTTTACAGACATATACCCTTCCATCACAAGGACACAATTTGGAGCTGTTGCAAAGAGCCCTCAGCCCCGCCCATCTATCCACCAGTGTCTTACTACTTACGGCAAGCTGCTCCTTTCTCCTTCACATATTTCCAGTGCTCCACTCCAGCCTGGCCCACGGCTTCCTTGACCACACCCACTACTTCATTGCTCACGCCTGTCAGAACAGGATCCAGGTTGGCCAGAGCGTGCGCACCAGTAGTGATCACATGATCCAGTAGTCTCACACCTCCAACAGCAAAACTCTTAGCAACTTCATTCAACTAAAGTTACAATATAAAATGTCTTACATATAAAATTAGCCAAAGACTACCCATCTCAACCTCTATACTAAGAACAAGGAGGAACTGCGCTTAATTAGAACAATAAATCGCTGGATAAATATAAAAAATATTGAAATATTGAAATACTGGTGGCACATCCAAGAAATTTATATCTTATTAGACAGGCAAAAAACAAGCTTATGAGTCTGACACCCACACACAAAACAAAATTGAACAAAAACAACTTGGACAATTTTAAAAATAGAAAATTAACAATTTTCAGGTAACATCAGTTTAAATTCAAGTGGGAGGAGGAAGAGGAACAGAGTTGGTTAAAAATACCATGAAAATTAACCCTTTCTTTCCCAACTATTGCCTTGGTGGCAATTAATAGCAAATTTGATTTCACATGTCATGTTTCAAGGTTCCTCACCTGGCACGTCTCAACACACTGCGACACCTCGTCATCATAGCACTTGCCACACCCACCCAGCAGGCCAGCTAGGACGATCGCTTTGCAGAGCCCATCTGGATCCTTGCTGTCTTTGTCTCCAGCCGGACTCACACCACTAGACTTGTTGGTCAGCATGGTCACCACACAGTGGTTGGTCCAGGGACCCTGTCTGGGCTTGCTCGTCTGGTTGCGAGCCTCTTCATATATCGTACCCGGCCCAAACGCCTTGAAGAGGTCGTCCTGTAGCTTCTGTCCGTTAAACCCTAATGAGACGAGACAAAACATGATGTTGATCGACTAACTTGTGAGTGAGATGACATGAAGCATCCGCCATGTTGAAAATGAAGTATGACTGTTTTCCATAAGCCACCTGTAGGCATGCTCACTACACATCCACTGACCTCAGCCTCCCAGATAGAGCTCACCAGGAGGATTCCTCACACTTGTACATCCACCTACCCTACCCTAGTTCCAGGCAGAGCTCAGACTCAGGACACAAACAGTAGCCCTTAGCTTGTTCCCAACCCTTGCAATGGCTTCTTCGAATAAGACTCCATGGTGGCTATACTTCCTATATTTTTAATGAAGTGGTTTCAAAACCACAATTTTTTTTTGGGTTCAACCAGTTCAGTTCCCTTCTGAGTTATATTGTGGTCACAAAAAGCAAACAGTAAAATACAGGACTGCCTTCACTTCACATACAATTGTTTATTCCTCTAGTATATGTTCCTCTGCCAATTCCTGCTCACCTCTATTGTCCACTACACTCTTTAAGGTGAAGTAGACTTGGTCGCCATAGGCACTGTTGCTACCAGTAGGGACAACGTAGTAAGGGTTCATGGCCTGAGGATAAAACACTACACATTGCTTCTCTTCAGTCAGCCCCACCAACTTCTCTCTGTCATAGATCCAGTGCAATGGAGTGCCTGCATTGAACAAACACACACACACTCGTACAAAAAACAAAAACACTACAAAAACATATCCCAACAGCAAAACATAAAAATATTCTCGGAAGAACATCCTCACTTCATATTAGATTTCCTGATAATGTATTATTATAAACATCTGGAAACTATATTATATAACTGTACTATTTCTACAAAGTACAAGTCTGGAGAACTATCCCCATCACTGGATTGATCTCTCTCCAAGACATACAACATGCACTCACTCACTAGCTGCGTCTGCCACTAGGGCTCCCAAAACCGCAGCTGCTTTCCTTTGCTTCGTAGGATCTAACGCCTTCAATCTAGCGAGACTCTCTGCAGCTTTAGACATGATTCTCACACACACCAAGACACAAGAAGCCGGATAAGTTCAGCACGATTCAACTTCCTTCACACTTCACCACCGCTCGATCCACACTGTTCTCCTATCCGGCGATACTTTACCGATTGTGCCATATCAAATTTCGCGCAAGCTAAAACGTCAATCATCACCACGCCTTCTTTTTATAAGGGGTGTGGTATTCAAAGCAAGAAAATGTCTTAGCTGCACTAATTCTTAATACTGCCAGCACCTCTCTGTGTGACAGACTAACACACTAATGACATAGGTAGCGTCTATGGCGGCAGCAGCTGAAGGGGAGGCAGCGACTAAAGTAAGGGTACCCTGCGCGCGGGCGCTGCACGGTTTCCAGGGGCAGTCGGAACACGAACTCAACTTCAGCGCTGGAGTGTCCATTCTTCTCCTCCGGCGAATAGACGACAACTGGCTGGAGGGAAAGCTGAATGGAAAGATAGGAATATTTCCCTCCAACTACGTGAAAATAGAAGCAGGCAGTCCAACAGGTGAGTATGGACTTACAAATAGAGCTGGGATAGCTAGCTAGTGGTGGAAGGTGGGACTGTCTTTCTCACTTCGGGTGCTTAGACGAGTGTCACTTATTTGCACCATTTAACTAGTACAAATCTGCAGAGAGAGTGACCAGTGTCCCTACTCTCTAATCAACTTAGCAGTCCCAAAGCATCCCATATCTTTGTTTTGTTGTCTCAGACTTTACAGCAGAGTGTGAACAATATATCTTCTACCATCTGTGTGGTTTCTTGCTGCTGAGAAATCCTGGTTCTGGAGTAGTACATATTGTAACAGGTGTTACTATGCAACACTCACCAGCCCCACCCTCTTGGACTGTCTGTGTCAGCTGGCATGTGTTTTTGACTAGAATGAACAGAAATAGCCTAGTAGTAGATAGCAGATCTAAGATCAGGCTGGTATTTCAGTACTTGCAACTCATTGGAAGCAGCTATAGTTTAGCTACAGTATATTACGTACATTACTAATATGTGACAGGCTCTGGGAAAACCAGGAATTTCGGGCAAAAATTGATATAGGCTCCAGAACTAAGTCATCTGGAAAAATTCTTTCTTTCACCTATTTTTGTTTTTTGCAGAATTAGTCTTAGTGACCCTTACTCTAAGTCTATGCCAAATTTCAAATGTCAAAACAACTTAAAAGACCTCAAGCGTGCTGTGGAAAGACAAGCTACTTTTTATTCTCTCTCGTTCTCGAGGTACAATAAACGGGGAATGGGTGGAGTTTCAAACAAGCAGCTAAAAAAACAGCATAACTTTGAGACTATTGCATGGAATCTACAGCTTACCTCTGGCAGAAAGTTTACTACTACATCGAGTAGAGTAGCCAAGGATTCCGACAAGACAGGCTCCGAGACGCTCTGAAAGCTAAAAAGAACTCTACGCAAAACTTCGTTAGTTGCCGTTAAAAAGCGGCTGCACAATTTAATTGCGTATGCGGAGTACGCCGCTAAGTATACGGAAACGTTAATTATACCGGAAGTGGATATTCAATTTATGTTTTCACGATTTCTAGTTCAATTGCTTTGCTGAATACAGCCCAGTTCAACTGCCAGTTTCTGTGCGAGTCAAAGGTTTTACCCTCCAGTATTTTAGCACTAAGTTGAGATAAATTGTAGCTTTTTATTAACATAAAAAACTCATTTTTTTTGGTTTGCCTGAAATGCCTGGTTTTCCCAGAGCCTGTCACATATGTTCTGATAGTGACTATATTAATTTGAAAAGAATAAAAGTGACTTTTTATATTTCACTGCGTGTGTTTTGGGCTAGAGCTACTGAAGTTGCTATTGTGAGAACTTAGTTTTATTGACACTCCTATATTGCAACTTACTTGAGTTAACAAACTGCCTCAGAGGTTCTAATTAGTTACACAAATTTGACTATTAAGTGAAAGTAAAAATGGTGCTCCTGCATATTTGCACAGTGACCCACATACACATAGTGTTGAATAGGCCTTGATTAACTATTCTGGAATAGTTTTAGAATAATTAATTAAGTGAGAGTCAATTTATTTGTTGTTCTGTTATTAGCTTACAGAACTATCAAAAGTGCCAAATTTATTCTTCTAGAGGAATGTTGTATAGTGTTAATTGATGCGTCGATGGTGGGTGTGGTGTAATGATATGTGTGTTTGTTGTGGGTGTGGTTTCAGTGCGGCATCAGAGTCTCCTAGCTAATTCTGGCCGTCCCTATGCGATAGCCCTCCACTCCTTCCAGGGAACTCAGGCGGGAGACCTGACATTTGACAAGGGAGAACTCATTGAGATTGTGGGCAAGGTCACAGATTCTGCGTGGATCAAAGGTCGCTTGGGATCCAACTCTGGAATATTTCCTAGTAAGAGTGGGTAAGGGATGTTTATTGAGACTGGCTGGGATTCTTAGGACAACATACAGGAAGACTTGAAGTGTCTTCAATAAACACACAGTTTAGGATGCAGTTGTTGTTCTGAATTTTGTTCAGGTTTACTGTCTAAATTTTTATTTCTTACTATGAACTGACTTAACCATAGTCCACTCCATTATAATCAATGCAGTTGTCAACATGGTGATAGTTATGTTGAAGACTCACATAGCTCTAAGTGATACACACCATCCTGTCTTACAATGATATATATATTTATCTGCTGATACTCTGTGTATGGCATTTCCTTAATTGTCTCGACTCACAACGTTCAGTCACTATTGAATAGAGATCCCTGTAGGGTTTCAAGAATGCTGGGGTTTATGTAGTAATGAAATGAGTTCTTCCAAGAATAGATTGCATAATTGGTTAAAATTCAGGTTGACAGTTAATAAATCTGAGGTATTATCGGGTAAGGTATGGAGGAAGGTATCTGCTACGGAGTATAGAAACAGCCAACATGCGCAATCTATCGATGTGCTATTTACACATACTACAGTTGAGCTTTGCACTCTTTCTCAGCTGAAATGGTTGTGTTTCTTGCTGAACTTACTTGGCAAATTTCTGAATGCTAAATAGTATATTTCTTTCAACATTCCTAGGTCCCTGAAATCCTAGCATTAAAACAATATCTTGTGCTACTCCTAAATAAACTATTGGGTGAATTTTATTTGTAGAGTCCTTTGTGGAGATCCAGAGATATCCTGAAGACGCTGTCAATGCACCACAAAGTGGCCTTTCTCGTATCATACCGAAGCCTCGCACATCTCCGACCAAGCCACACCCCTTAGTAATCCGTGAAGGTGTGGATGGTGACACGAGTCCATCTGCTGTCCAGACGTCACCACAAACTGCGAAGCACATGCCAACACGATCTGCCCCAGCTCTGCCCACCCTCAAATCAGGATCTCGTAGTACTAGTCATATTGGGTCTGTCCCACAGCCACTCCCCAGAAAGCCACGCCCTCGACACACATCAGTGGATGGTGCCAGCTCTCCCTGTCTCAACGCCTCCTCCTCCTCCTCCAGTCTACTGGAGTCAGAGTTAGAGGTGAGACATAGATGTGAAGAAATATCAATTTTAAAGTTCTTGAAGCATCTTTTCATCTCATTTGATGACCTCAAGAGTTTGCCTTAAATAATTAGAGTACAATATAATATTTTCTGGCAAATACTGATGTTTATTCAAATTCTCCAAAACAGTAATTATTGTGCAAAAACAACAACAACAACAACAACAACAACAGCAACCTGGCTTCACATAATTTTGTGCAATTACTCTTCTTTAAAAACAAAACTGAAAGAAAAGAAAAGAAATAATAAATTAAAACAACTTTTTACTCTCCCATCTTGTGAGTTCTTTTTTTTTTTAGAGAAAACTTGCAACATCTGCATTGGACAATGACACTTAGTTTAAATAAGGATTTAGGGATATAAGAATTCAGTGGCTACAAGCTATGCATGCTTCCAGTCAGTTACAGTACGTTAGCTTTAATTCTTTTGAAGAGAGGGGAGTGGCAAGTGTCCTGTGCATGTATTTGTTTGCCTACCAATCAGTGTAAATTTATCAACAATCTCAAACACTGCAGATACTGAACTAGTCGATGATTTAAGTTCCCTTTGTATGTAGCTCTTCAATCTTTAGCTACAATCTAGTTGTGTTTTGATTGAGCTCGTGAAAACAACCAGTTGACATTCATTCAGTGTAGGTAAACATACCAAGCATCCTTCAGGAGTTGAGGAAGTGATTTAAGAGTCACGAGTCAGTCCAGGATGATATGTGACCGTCTATAGGAAAACCAGGCACAACGCGGCACCCTTCGAAATGTTTTTTTTTGCACTTACGGAGTTGTCGGCGTCCAGATATTGAGCTCTCCAAGTTTTATCGTCGTAGCTTAAGTCGTTCCCGCTATAATAGACCTAACCGTTCCCTTCCGTCGGCTTGAAACAATACATTTTTAAGAAATCGATCGATCTTTTCTCGATATTACGCACGCCGCGTTGTGCCTTGTTTTCCCGTAGACGGTCACATATGTGGATAGAAACTGATTGCGTGACCAACATAACCATGTCTGTTATGTGTATTATATAATGCTGGCTACACCATCGGTCTATCAACACACAATGATTATAACAATGCAAGTATCTACAGAACACACTTCAATGGCAGTTAGTTGTGAATGCTGTGATTTCAGTTGGATTCTAGAGGACACACTGGCGTTAGAGTCATGTGAGAAATGGTGTGATGGGTGGGGCAATGTGTCAGGGAGTAGTTCACAGCTGCTTTAGGATGCTGCCGCTAAACAGCTGTTAATTAGTACAAAGTGTTGCAGTAGACAACCATACAGTGTTCAATAATTGCGGATGAAGACCCATTACCGAACTAACCTAGTATTGTCTGGCATAAGTTCCTATAGTGTAGAAGAAACAATTAAATGTCCTTTATCACTACATTTGTTCTGTTCCTTCTACATGTACATCATGTCTGTCTTTACAGATTGAGAAGAAGCTGCTGGAGAGTGCAGAGGGTCTGCTGGCTGCTGGTAGCACTAGTCAGTCAGAAGGTCGTTCTCAGAAAATGAGAAACGCCATCAATGCACACAAGGACCGGATACAGTCACTCACCACTCAGATTGAGGAGGTCAAAGGTGAGGCTCCTAGGCCATCTGAGAGGTCCATAGGGTACAGACTATTGGGCATAGTTTATTGATGCTGAGCCGTGTATAGTCCATCATGTCAGGATTGGAATGGATCATCAATTTGTATTTTTAAATGGCACTAATTTTCATTTTTTGTTTCTCTAGAAACTGATGAAGTATTGAGCACTCCCAAATCCCTGCCCATTGCCACTCCCCCAAGACCGCCCCCTCGTCCCGCCCAGCCCCTGTCTACTAAGGACAAGCAGCGTATCAAGGTGATAGAAGAGTTGTTGGCGACTGAGGGAGATTTCTGCAGACAGACAGAGTTCTGTGTGCTCAAGCTTATTCCAACTGTTGCCAAGGTAACATAGCTTACTCCACGACTATTGCCATGGTAACATAACTCACTCCATGACTATTGCCATGGTAACATAGCTCACTGCATGACTATTGCCATGGTAACATAGCTCACTGCATGACTATTGCCATGGTAACATAGCTCACTCCATGACTATTGCCATGGTTCATGTGACTGATTACTGGCAAGTCATATGAGAGAGTGCACTATTACCGAGGTTTCCTGTTTACTGAATCAATGAGCCATGAAGGCTGTGTTTATTAGACTAGCAGGTTTGCCACTCTAGAGTGAAGTTAAAAATAAATATTCTAACGAATGAGAATTTTTTATTTGAGGGTTTAGATATGAAAATGTACAAGGAGGCTAGCATTTGTCTAGTCTAGGCAGGGAGGCAGATGAGCAAGTAGGTAGCATGTACGCAAACACTTTTCCCACTTAGATGACAAGATGCACATAAACTGTTGATTTGCGGATTAGAAGTCACATTGGCTTGTGGGTATATGTGTGAGTATGGACCACTGTTTGTGTGTGTGTGTGTGTGTGCGTGTGTAGGTGGAGAGTGTTCAGGTGGACTGTCTGTTCGGCAACATGGAGGATGTGTTTCTGCTGTCTCGAGATATATTGGCAGAATTAGAACTCGCGTGTGGAGACGAGGACAAGAAGCAAGCTAGAGTGGGAGGAGTTTTCACGTCCTTTGCCGCCAGAATTAAGGAAGTGTTTGGCGCGTACTGTCGCAACCATGACGCAGCGTTAGCTCTCTATGAGAAGGTACAGTTGTTGAAATTGTGAGAGGTGTGATATAAGAAATGTGAATTATTATATTTCTCTAGTACATGGACACGCCCACTATTGCTGATAACATGAAGAAATGTATTAGTGACCTCAGGTAAAGGGTGGCTGCTAGTTCTAGTTCGTATGTGTTCGCCTTGCGAGGAAATGCATCATGTAAATGTGAAGTTCTGACTAGCTATATATGTATAAAAGCTATAATCGTTTATCTCCTCAAGTCACTCGTATGTGCTCGTCCTTTATCTGTACATGTACGGTATGTATGTGTGTATGTATGTATGGGTATGTATATATGCATGTGTATGTATGTATGCATGTGCATGTGTATGTATGTGTGTGTATATGTATGTATGTATGGGTATGTATGTGTGTATGTATGTATGTATGGGTATGTATATATGCATGTGTATGTATGTATGCATGTGTATGAATGTGTGTATGTATGAATGTATGTGTGTATGTATGTATGTGTGTATGTATATGTGTATGTATGTGTGTGTATGTGTGCATGTGTGTATGTATGTAAGTGTGTATGTAGCATGTTTTTGTCAACACATTACTAACAGACAACTCTAGCTATCAACATGTAATTTGCATATGAAATGTAGTGAATTGTGAGTGGAAGTACAAAAGTTAGGGTACACTGGTTGTCTTGGAGCATGGGATGCAACTAGATAAGTTTCAGCTGCTGGGATCTCCTTAATAATCTGCCATTTTAATGTATACAGAGGTGAAATGGACTCCTTTGGTCTCCAGTTTCTGCTAATCAAGCCTGTGCAACGTGTGTTGAAATATCCTCTACTGCTGCAACAACTAGTCAAGAACACGTCAGACAAGCACCCCGACTACGCTGATGTGCATGCAGCCAACGCTTCCATGAGCAAGGTGGCTCAAGACATCAACGAGATCAAGAGAAGGAAGGACTTAGGTATGGCGGTATTGTTTCTGGTGGTTATTACGCGATGTGTTACTCTAGTGACTGTCCTTCATACTTGCTCGCCATTCCTTGCTAATCTACACTTTCTTCTAACTCTGCAGTGGTCAAGTACACGGCATCCAAGGAGGAGAGGCGTGGCACAATGTCCTTCCATTCTCTGCAGAAGAAGATGAGGAGGTTCCAGCAGTCGCTCACCCAGAGTGCCGGACTCAGACCTAAGGTCAGTCACAACTCTCTTAAGGCAAAGACAGGAAGCTTAGGTACTAGTCTTAACAATAGCGGACAGGTTTGCTCTAGTAAAATAAGAGTACAATAAATATGTATTGGCGAGCGAGACACTTACAGGGGTAACACAATCGAAAATCGGGGATGTTTGTTTATTTGTATATATGTATGGACGTACGTAAGGCATTTTTGTACTTTGACCCTTGCGTTTTTGTGTTAGTTCGGTTGTCGACCCCGTCCCAAACTTCACTAAACAGAATCCTCTGTTTATCGATCAGTACCCGTATCACCCTAGAAATTGAATTGTTTACCTTTTTGAATTCTTTTGCGGGTGCAGTTCAAACTTGAAAACTTAAGGGACTTCCATTTCTATTCGAGTTAGTGGCGGTGGTAAGTCAATGCGCTCTTTGTCATGGTTATAAGCCGTGCGAAACAGTATTTACTTGAAAATACATTGTCCACTAGACTGCCGCGAAGGTAAGTCTGTGTAGGTGCATGTCCAGTTGTGTCAAAGCATTGTGTGTTACAACCACTACTTAGCTAAAGAATATCACAAAGAAAACTTTTAAATAACGTGTATTGTTTTGTTGTTGTTTTTTTCCTTCAATTCAAGTAGTTGCAGAGAGTTGTTACTATGGCACTGAAATCCCTTTACCGTGTATGCGAAAATTAAAAACTGGACCTTATTTTCAGTAGAAGTCAAAATCATTCGTATAAAAATAGTATAGTCTTTAGGCTCGCTCGCCATTTGTGCTCAAGCACATCACTAGTTATGTGTATATAATCACAAGCGAGCTGTTTTGCTTGATTGACAGAGTAGAAGTGAAGTTACAATTGTTGGGTGTTGAGTATGTCAATCTGCACATTATGATAACCAAAAACAGTTACAGCAACCAGGCAATATATCCGCTAATCTGATAGTCTAGTTTCAGTTCAGAAAGTTGTCCATAACCAGTTTCACATCACCTTGACGTAAGAAAGAGATGTCGTGAAGTATGTGTCCTATTGGATGTGCACTAGAAATCTTCACACCTTTATCACTTAATCTTTTAACTTTTGTAGTTTTACCAAAGATTGCTGGAGAATTGTTAGTTATTTGCTTCATTGTATGTTTGTATACAGACTGTTGACCCTAAATTTGATGAGCTGGAACAGAAAGTGACGTCACTGGACCTTCTCATTACTAATCTCATCAAGCATATCACATCCTGGCAGGAGGAACAGCAGGTAAGTGAGGACATAGCTAGGGACAAGTGAGGACATAGCTAGGGACAACAAGTGAGGACATAGCTAGGGACAAGTGAGGACACAGCTAGGGACAACAAGTGAGGACATAGCTAGGGACAAGTGAGGACATAGCTAGGGACAACAAGTGAGGACATAGCTAGGGACAACAAGTGAGGACATAGCTAGGGACAACAAGTGAGGACATAGCTAGGGACGACAAGTGAGGACACAGCTAGGGACAAGTGAGGACATAGCTAGGGACAACAAGTGAGGACATAGCTAGGGACAACAAGTGAGGACATAGCTAGGGACAAGTGAGGACATAGCTAGGGACAAGTGAGGACATAGCTAGGGACAAGCAACTTGGGAATGAAATGTATCAATCCTTTAACCATGCACCATAATTAGTACATTGTAACCAAGTAAAACTTATGAAATTACTATGGAGGGTGTTGGTGGATATTTTTAATGACAAGCCAAAACATTTCATTGGAGTATGTGATTGTTGAAGTGTTTGGTTCACTTTCCGTGTTCTTCCAATACAGAGTGTTTTAGAGAGCTACTTGTCTCTGGCAGAAGGCATGAAGCTCTTGTGCTCCACAACTGTTCTCTCTCACTTCTTGTCCACTCTACCACGACTACAAGATGTCTTCAAAAACCAGGTGAGAAAACAAACCAAAACCACACATATATACACTACATATAATATTTATTACATGAGTCAGAGTGTGATATGGTGAAATATTTCATGAGCAGGCTAATTTATTTTCACGGGCCAGAGGTGAAGCCTGAGAGTAAAATATCTTGCCGTATCAATCTGACAAGTGGAATAAGTGGTTTATATAAACATATATACCAAGTATTGATATTGCTTTTTTCTTCTTCATGTAACTGTGTAGGCTGAATATGTGAGGAGTCATGTGACCTCCCCACTGGAGCAGCTGGAGGCTCTCTTCCACAATCCATTCGTCCTCATCCAGAAGAGAAAAGACAAACTGCTGGACTTTGACAGTCTGCAGTACCAACTTGATCATTCGGAAGACTCTGAGAAGATAGCCCTACTCAAAGAAGAGGTCTTACTGGCCAAGAGGAACTATGAGGCTTTGAATGTACAGCTACTGGAGGAATTACCTCATCTGGTAAAGGCAGTAACTAGCACAGTGCACCATTTACTCTTAGTGCTGCTGCAAGCCCAACACTCCTTTACCTCTTCTGTGGCACGAGAACTGCAGAACCTAATGGCAAGCTGTGTTGAGGTCCATCCTCTAGCCAAAGTCTCCATTTCTTCCTCTGCAGAACTTCAGAGAGCACATGCTGAGGAACTGACTACCTTGTGTCGCAAGTTGACTAATCTCTCTCTAGTGCCTACAAGTATAGCCAGCGTGTTCTCCTTAAGAGCTGGAGGAGGAGGGAACGTAAGGAAGAATTTAGAAGTCAACAAAGAAGAAGTAAGAACAGCTAGTTCTCCTAGCTCCATGGAGGGCAGCATTTCTCCAGCTTCTACTGTAGGAAATGAAGAATTTATACAGAGCAGAACTGGCTTTGAAGATAGGGAGTATGCTACACCCATCCCCAGGATCACTTTACAAAAGGATAAGAGTGACGTGGTAGAAGGAAACGAAGTTCAGAATGTGAAGGAAGAGGAAAAAGACGATGAGGAGGATGAAGAGGAAGATGATGATGACGAAGAAGATGAGAATCAGTTTCCAGCAAAAGGAACATTACTTCACGTGTTGTATGACTTTGAAGCTCAAGATTCTGCAGAGTTGAGTGTGCTGGCTGGCCACAAGCTGAAGCTTCTGTGCTGCCATGATAAGCTGGGGTGTCCTGACTGGTGGTTGGTAGAGGACACTAGTGGAGAAAGACAAGGCTATGTGCCCGCCACCTTTATGACTTTCCAACCTGTCAACTCTTGAGTTGTTTTTATCCTTTCATATGCAAATAAATCTATTCATAAGTTTTTAGTTATGAAGCCTCTGGCTGCAGGTTCTTACTTTTCAATTTATTAATTTGACAATTTTATTTATTTTATTGAAAGTTTAAAAAAATGTCTTCTATTGAAAAGGCAATTGAAAGTGTGAATTATTGACATTCAAACCAGTAGCTGAAATGTGAGAGCAATGGGGGAAATTGTGAGAGAAGCAACAACATAATTTTCAAATAATAACATAAAGCACACTAGCTACCACTTTCATTACAATGCACCTTCATGAAAGACCACCAATGTTGGGTATTACAGAGCCAGCACACTCCAAACATAAAAACTAGCTGACACATAGCTATATCTGTATGTCTGTATGTACTGAAGTCTTTCCAGCAGTCTTCTACATAGTCAACTTCATAAATCACAACAGACTCACTGCATTAATTAGATACTGCTGTTTTATTACAGCTATCCTGTGTATGATGCTATCCTGTGTATACTTTCAAAGCTGGTTCACTCTTTCCACCACAAATAATACCACACTGTTGAGCAAAAAATATAAAGCAGTAGCTAGCTATACGTTACATGCAATACACCAGATAGTCTGCAATTAATATAAATGGGTAGCCAGCTATGATACATGCAATAGCTATATTTATCTAGCTACTGTCTTGTTAGCTAAAGAATTTTAATTTATACGTCTAAATGTACAGGGTCATGGAACTACCAACACAATCGCAAAGGTTTTTGTCACATAATTACTAAACAGTGGACCTCGGAGTGGCCTTATAGTCTCGGACCACTCCACCCACGCTTACAGTTTGAAGTTTCTTCACCAACATGAAAATCTAAACTAAAGTAAACTTTACCAAGACCATCGCAGCGGTTTGGTAAAGGGTGGAGTACGCTGCACTGCAGGAAATCAAATGATGTCGCGTATTAATTCTCCATCTCCTAGAACATTTTCTTATTCCGCCTCAGTTGAAGACAAGGTATATTTGTGGGGTGGAAATGGAGACACAGAGCCTGAGGCAGTCTTCATATACAATGCCTACACTGAAACATGGACTAAAAGACTGACTGAGGGTCCTCACCCACCAGCAGGACTGAGAAATGGTGGTTGCTGTATGGCAGGTCAGCACTTCTATCTATACGGAGGATATGTAGACACAGCATTGAGTGGAACTCTTTACCAGTTAAACATTGATTCCTGGGCCTGGACAGAACTGTCCCAGGGCGCTGCAGGAGGACCAGGCAAGAAGAACGGATGCAAGATGGTAAGTTTTCAGGACCAGTTGTTAGTAATTGGTGGGAGCTATTCGTCTGGTGAAGAACCAGTATCAGTACCACCTGGAGCAACCTATGATCGTGGCTATACCAACGAAGCTCACAGCTACTGTCTACGTACAGGTAAGGGAGTGGTTATTTGTTCAGGCTATGATAGAGGTTTTTTTTCTATAAATATTATATAGCAGGGTTGGGACAAGTACACAAGTGCTTGCATTTAAGCTGTATTTTTTTTTTTAATGTTTGTATTTTTAGACTAAAAAGTGAAGTATTTTGTATTTCAAATACTTATTTGTTTGTTTGTTTGTTTTTATGGGGCAGGGATTGGGTGATAAAATAAGATTTGTCTAATTAGAAAGAAATAACGATCTCCTGAAATATTTCTACTGGGCAGATACGCCACATGATAACTAATGGTGATGCACTTCAAAAGTATTTGTATGAACAATAGTACGGGCCACCTTGTGCTATTTCAATACTATTAGTCTCGAGTAGCTCAGGTCACCCGTGCTATCACTCGCTAGTAGGCTAGCTTTTATTTATTTTTAATTTTTTTATCATTTGCACTGTAGCTGCACTGTATCGTTCACTCACTATCTCTGTGTTTCAGGACTATATAGCTTCCTCTGGAACTTCTCAGGCTCCTCTAAATCTGTTATCAATGGTGTTTTTGAAGAGATGAAATTGACGACCTCTAAGTGTAGACTATCAGACCTTACAAAACTTGTCAATGCAGCATAGCAGCCTACAAGTATCATAGAAAGCTTCTTAACTGCTAAGTATTTGATCTTCAAGAAAACCTGAGGTGAAAACTTACGCACTTACTCAGAGTGAATACTATGGTCAGGCATTCATACAGGATTTTTTACTAGGGGGTGGGAATATTGTTGGACATTTTTAAGTAGTCTCGCGTAGCCAGACCCTTTACCAATCGCTACGCGGGAAAAGGGTCTGGTAAACTGACATAGAGCAGTTTGTTCTTGCTTAGTCAGCAAGTGGTTAACTGTGGTTCAATTAGTGTGGGTGTAAATCGTTAAATATTTTCAGGCGCGTGAATTGTACAGATCAGTAGGCAGAGTTCGTTCTGTATTGCCATGAAGAAATGTTACTTGTGCAAAGCAATGCTGGGAAATGCTGCCGGTTAAAAATTAATGGCACTTTGATACTGATTCTTGGCTAGCATTATTCACCTTTAAGCATGACAAAAACCTAAGGTACCATGGCATATACAATGGCCTGTGCACAAAGCAACAACTAAGCGAAATTTCCAACTCCAGATATCTTAAAAAAGCTAGGCCAAGTCACTGCTTAAACTAATGGCATCACCTAAAGGAAGAGTTTTGACACAGCTGTTGGAGAGTTGTTGTGCACAGAAATACTATACGCGCAAAAGTTTTAGCAGTCTTACTTCACAGGATATTACGTCACCTATTGTTTGCGGTCTCCCCAATTAGTCTCTATGAAACTCTGATGGCAACAGGTTTTTTTTGTTTTTTGTTTTTCTGAGTTGGCTATTGATTGATGACTCGTTACTCTTATGCTTATTTTGAAACTGTGGATGAAATTAATGATGCATTATCACACAGAGACAGAGCTAACCTGGCTACTTTTCAAATAATCTTAGTCTTATTCTATTAAAGCTCATTGATTATGTTACTATACAACATTCAGTCACTCAAAATTTGACGTGGTTGGTCCATTTATATGTATCAACTTTTATGAACTGCTGGACACAAGCAAGGTTGCTATGAATGATGCGGGTGTGGTTTTAATTGGCTAGACAACAATCACTTACTGTTATAATGCTCTCAAAGAGATAATTATTGTTGTCTGTCTCTCTCTCTCTCTGTCAGGCACATGGTCATCTCTCTCCATGAAAGGTTCGTGTCCTCCTCCATGTTTTGGTCACTCGCTAACAATGATTGATGAAGAACAAGCTATCCTGTTTGAAGGATACGTTAAAGAACAAGACCCTCAAGTATATGTTCTCCATTTACCGACTATGGTGAGCAGAGGGTCCTGGGTTTAGTGTACAGTCCAGGGGTGGGGGAAAGAGGAGTGATATACTAGTGGTGGTGTGCTTGAATACAAATGACGAGCGAGCCTCTCTAGTTAGGTTACATAGTTTACAGTATTGTGATTATTTTAACTTCTAACACTCCGGCGACTAAAGACGGTCGAGTTTTTAAATTACGTACATATCGTTAAGGGGTTGCAATGCCATAGTAACTACTTGCTGGAATTGTTTGACTGAAACGTTTACGTTGTGCTATTCTTTAGCTAAGCAGTAGCTGTAACACACAATACATTCACACATACGTGTTTACTGAACATACCAAACACAAGACTTACTTTCATGCTTAGACTATTGGATAATGTATTTTCAGGTAAGGAACAACACTGTTGTGTAGAGTGTATAACTATTACAAATAGCGCATGAACTTACCATCGCCACTAATTCAAATAACTAGTGGACTCTGATAAGTGCGCAAGTTTTAACTGCACCCACAAAATAATTCAAAGCGGTAACCAATTCAATTTCTTTGAATGATACAGTAAAGACAGATCAATCAGAGGATTCTGTTTAGTGGAGTATGGGACAGGATCGACCTCCTAGCAAACACAAAAACATGAGGGTCAAAGTACAAAATGACACTTGCGTCCAAATAAACATCCCCGATTTTCAATTGTGTTACCCCTGATAGTGTCTCGCTCACTTCACTTGCTCGCCAGTTAGTGGTGAAGGAGAAGAGTAGTAATTGCAATGCAGTGATAAGATTTAAAGGTAGATAATATGTGTGTATGTGTGTGCATGTGCGTCTCAAGCTGGGGAAGTAGGTAACGCATTGTATTGTTAACTAAAATTCATTTCTCTTGTGTTGACGTGGGAATTTGATTACATGTTTAATGTTTGAAGTATATGAAAACACTCAAGGGAGGAGTTCAGAAGTCAGATCAAACCCTGAGGTGTACTCATAGTATTTAGCATATTCATATTTTTAATTTTGCCAATACATTCATTGTAACATGCCTGCACATTATGCTAGTACTTCAACATTACTTGGTCCTTACTTCAACATTACTAAGTTCTTATGATGTGTTTAATTGTAGACATGGAGAGTAATATTTCGAAGTGATAATAGTCCGTGGCCCAAACGAAGATTCTATCACATTGCTGTGTGCCTAGGATATGGCGGGCAGAGTAAGTCCCTCCTCGTTAGTGGAGGGAGTATTGATATTCTGGCACAAGGAGCATTCAAGGATATTTGGTTGTTGGACATCCAGTCTGGCCAATGGGAAGAGGTAGATTACTAGACTTGTTAGGGGCATGTGATGATCATGTGATATAGAATGTGATATTGTTGCCGTGTTAAGATGAGCATGTGCAGAATTTAAAAGTGTATTCATGTTGCAGTAATTCTGTTTTTGAACATTGCTTATGCAATTAGGTTTTATCGTATTTAACTCAATAAGAAAGCAAAAATAACTCTAGCTGACTGTCTGTATTGTTAGGCAGTCACCAGTGACCCTATTCATTGCAGGACCATTCATTTAATTTGCCATCACTTTTACTAGCACCCTTAGAACAATCTTGATGGCACACTATTCTGGCATGGTTCCAATTTGAAGATGGTTTTCAATTGTATGTTGAGCCACTTCTAAGAAAATGCTCCGGAGACCAAAATAATAATAGCCAAACACAAGATACTGCTCAGTTTTACACCATATTGTTAGTAGTAATATATCTGAAAGCATTCACCTTGAGCATGAGAACTGTCTTCAGTTCAAACTACACAAGATACTGAAAAATATAACTTTATTATTCTTAGTAATACGATGGCCACCATTTTTGTATATAGCACTCAAGGGCACTAAAGGCCAGTTAATCAGTTCTATTCACTTAATTAGATTTTGTAAATAAAAATTATTGGTAAATTCTGTATCCAGAAAAACTATTTTATAAATTTTTTGCATATGTTATTATTTTAGATTCAGGTGAATAATACAGAGTTAATTAGGAGGCTGTGTCATAGTGCTGGCTCTGTGATGATCAGTACCAAATGTACGGAAGTCATATTGTTTGGTGGACAATACAGGATTGCTGGGAGAAAGATGGCTGATACTTCTGCTCTTCGATTTGGTAATTTGATTAAAGGGAAGCTAGCAGAGTGGGAGGGGATTTGCTAGTGGGTATAAAATATTGTGTTCTTGCATTAACAACAAACTTTTTTTTTTGTTATACTGACACTTGGTAATGGTTGATACTTCATTAATTTCTACAAGTTTAGATGCTACAGAATCAGCTGAAGTTTGAAAGCATCAGTTAAGGACTTGAGCATTTTTATACATTCCAAATCTGGTCAATTAAATGAACATTTAAAAATATTTCAGCCGTATAAAGAACAGGGAGGGTGGTGGCAAGTCAGGGCTGGGTTTAATGGTCACAGTATTAACAAGAACTTTAAAATTACTTTGCAAAACACGTGAAACCAGAAATAAGCCCACTGTCAGCATAATTGAGTGGCTACCCACACTGAACTCTAGTTGCTAAGAAACAAGAGTCTCTCAGCCCTCTCTTTATTTTTACAATAAGGAAACTCACACTTTGAGAGACTCTGTGAGTGGGCGTGGCAGATAAAACTGGTTGACAAAAGTATCATTTCTATTCTCTCATGTAGTCTTTGTATCAATTTGTTCCTTGTCTTAATAACAACCCACATTTTTATTTGATTTCATTACAAATGTTTTGTGAGCAAGTTCTTGTTTCATTTAGAGGCAGGGGCTCCCCATAATTTCCATACTAAACTCTTCCTTTTTTTATGTGATGCATACACTTGGCCAGCAAAGACGCTATTGAAATGGATATTTTGTTTTTGAATATCTGGGTTAACTGGAATAGGAATCTAGGTAGTCACATGGGTGGTAAGAATATATTCGAATAAACATCCGCTGATTAATAACATGCGAGAATGAGCATTTACTGAATAATTTATTTATTGTAATATCTTAACGGCTTATTTCCTACTGCAGAAATTCAGAGTGTTGGATCCATCAGAAAGTGGTGTTTGACTGGCACTTCTGATGAAACTCAACTTGGTTCTGCTAACAGCCTAGCAGAGAAGAGGAGGAAGGCCATTGGTATGTCTAGCAGAGAAAGAAGCCAGCAGGAAGGAGACCACAGTGATAAAGCAGCTGCAGTGTGCCAAGAGGTTGAGGAGCATACAACAGAGAGAGAACAATAAAAAACAAGCAAGTAAAGATGACAAGCAGACTTAAGAATAATTAACCAGTCAAGTGTTTAATGAGCATAACCGTATACAGGCAGGTTATGTATTTTATGTATATGCAAGTGTACTACTTACAAATATATATTTTAAAGCTTCACTTCTTCCAACTGGTGAAATAAGGTAGTGTTGATCAATGTCATTAACAAATGCATTTAGCACTTTTAAACTGACTACAATAAATATAATATGAATGACTGAAAGGCCGGAAGAGATCTCTTTATAACATTTGTGGTTCATTCGTATATATTATTTATTATAGCTGAGTCAAAACAATGAAGTTGTTTTTTTTTTCACACCAATTGAAAACTGTAACAATGATCTTATTAGCCCTCAGCGCGCATGCGCGAGAGGATGATAGTAGTGGTCTGGTCTGTTTGTTTGTCTGTCTGACTGTCACTCTCTGATTATGGAGATTACTGACAATTAACAGTTGATTTAGGTATGAACTTACTCAGGATGAAGATTTAAGACCTTTTATTGTGCTACTTTTTAAAATTTCGATCTAATCATTGAGAAAATGCGAAGCTTTCAACTTCGCGTAGGTACCAGCTTTTATGGACAACACCCCCTAGCGTTATGTCATAATCACATGAGCAAATAATTTCTGCAGCCAGCGGTGTATAGTTTCCTTTGTGCTCAGGCTCCCAAGAAGTTAACAAGAGTTGAAAGAAGTGAAGTTTCGCATTGAAAATGTATACATGTGAGTGTTTCTGGCTAGTGTGACTTCTTCTCTTGTGAAGACAGTGTTTCCATGTACCATTTTCATTGGTTGAACTATTTTGATACCTCATTAAAAATAGCTAACAGATTGCTTGTTCTTTTGGAAGGAGATTTATTGTAACAGCTAGGAGTGTTTAATAGTGCGGTGCGGGAGTTAACAAATGAAGTAGTTATAATTAAAATGTTATAATAGAATTTTTCAAAAAAGTTGACAATATGTAAATTTGAAATATGGGATATGATGTATAAAGTATAAAATACAATATGAATGTTTTCAAATGTATGTCCATGTAGTGTTGATAGAATTCAATCCACAGCAATTCTATTACACAAAGAATACAATAATTCAAATGCTACAGTAATAACAATATACTTACTGAAGCTGTTGCTGTATTTTATCTGCCACTTGTCTACAATAGTCCACTTGAGACAATACCGCAACAAACTCCTTGAGGGCAGTAGGTCTAGTTGATAAGACTGTACGAATGCTACTCAGAAGGTTCCTTGTCTTCTCTACATCAATCCAGTTCTGACGTTGAAGGAGCTGGTCATACATGTCAGGAGATAGGAGTCCAATACTGTAGCAGTGATCAGCTACTGTCATAACACAAGGCTTCACTGAGAGGACCAAGTCAGGATACACACTCAGAAATATACTCAAGCTATTGCCACCTAATAATAAAACATTTTTCAATAATGCTAAATACTTACAATAACTTGACTTACTTTCAGTCCCCTCTACCACAGGATCTTTCTTCTCATATTTCTAAAACCAAATAAAATGATTGTTAGTTACAGCAATTTAGAATACATAAGTCTATTTCTACATACCTGTCCATACCAAATGAGGTGTCTATTCTGAAGTGCAATTCCTTGTGAACTGTTGAAACACTTCATGACTGAAGGAATGGACTCTACTACTTCATGAACTATCCCGAGATGATTCCCTCCTTCATGTGAACGACAGTCAAAGGCAAACTGGTAGTCCATGGAGCTGTTGTAGTTCATTCTGGAACTAGCCTTCTTTAGAGTGTCTTCTATTTCTTGTTTTAGAGCAGCACATTCACGGTGAATGGAGTCTTGGAAAGTAGGATCACATGAAACTACGACTTCAAAATATTTACATCGAGATATAAATGTTACACGAATTTGTTTAGATCCGTACATGAAGTGCACCATGTTTTTCTTGATTCCTTCTCCAATGAAAGTGAAGGACTTGTTGGATACGAAACATGCCATTGCAGCAGGAAAGAGTCCCATAGGAGTAAACCCACTACTGAAGTACATCAAGAGAGGTTCCACGAAACAAGATCTACAGGATTCTTTGTGGAATTGGTCAAGTTCCTTTGCACTAGTGTTTTCTAACACGCAAGGCATGATGTATTCTTTCTCTTCTTGTAATACTGAGTTAGTATCAGAAGATTTGACTGACGCAATCTCAGCTATGATGTGAAGATATGCAAGCAAAGCTACCAGTTGCTCTGGTGGAATCAAATGTCAGCTGTAGCTGTTTTCAAATCTGTCATAGTGAATCGACCTGTCTTCCTGAATCTCTCGGCTGTAGCCTGACCTACACTATCAAAGCTCATGGCTTTGAGAATGACACCAGTGATACTGTCATACACTACCTGAATGTCTATGACGACCAGGTCTTCCAAATGAGGCACACTGGGGAAGAACATCAGAACACCGGCATGGTGGTGAAGAAACCACAGAGCTGCTTTGGTCTCGTAGGGTGTCATATTGAAGGCATGGGACAAGGCCAAGCAGGTCTCCAGGCTGGCTGTCCTCACTTCTCTCATGCGAAGACACAAGCTGAACAGAAGCCACACAGCTGGAATTTTCAGCTTTTTAAAGTGTTTCTCCATGGCATTCTCCAGTAGCTGATGCAAGTGGTGGATTTCTTCAACTCCGCCTCCCATGTTGTCCAAAGAAACAACAAGCTTGTCTTTCGAGCAGAACTGAACTATGCCTTTTTTGTAGGAGTCAGTGTCTCGAATCACTTTTTGAAGCTGTGAGTCGACTGTAGCAATGTCTTCCTCAGAAGCCTGGTCTTTGTGAGTGCCCACTATATACACTACTGACTTGGAGGACTCCAGTATCTCACCAATGGCTGAGTCGTCTGCTCCTGGCAGAGGTTGAAGGTGGGTGGAGGAACTGAAACAAGATATACTGGCCAGAGTACGCAAAAGCATCTCTTGCAGAGTAAACTCTGATTTTTCTGGTGCAGTTGTCTCTCCTGAAGCTCTCTGATATAAGACCGGATACTCCTCATCTAGTTGGAACTTGTAGCTAAAAATCAGCAAGTAGAGACCAGGTCCTATGGTGAGTGCTGGTAGCATGTCCATCAGCTCAGGCTGACCTCCGGTGTCCTCCATTCTCAAAAAAGCGTTAAAAGAATGCTTCACATTTTCTGCAAAGTGTGGTTGTTTGGACACTGTCTTGAATATGGCAGCTATTTCAGAATAATCAGGTGATGATACTTCCTGATCAGCTGGTTGGTCATGTGCTGTTGAGAGTGGAGTGATTTCCTCATGCCTGGGTTGGTAAAAAATAAAAGATTTCAATCTCGCCATCATCATCTGTAATAATGAAGGTTGGGGTGGCTCTTCCACAGAGTGAGACTGCCCAGTACTGCTAGCCTGACTGACTTCTGCCCTGGTGTCACTACCTCCATGAGAATCAGCTGTAGCCTCAGAAGTGGATTCAATCTCCAAACTATCTTTGAGAGTGTGAAAGAGTAGAGATGCTTCTTCTGTGAGATTCTTTACAATGGTCCAGTTTGTTGTTTTTTTCTGCTGTAGTTGGATCAGACTTGCCTTGGACTAACACATCGGAGCAATACTCCACTGTGCCTGTGCTGCCATGAATCAGCTCCTCTTCTTCTGCTGACAGAAGATCTACGATCTCTTGTTTAACTCTCCTTAGAGTTGTACTCTTGCCTTGTCTTGGAGGACCAAGGGACATAAACTTTAAAGAGAGAAGCTCCAACACTTCCTTGGAAACAATGAAGTGTTTGTATGCAACTTCATACTTGAAAACTATTGAACATAAAATAAATATGCATTATAAAGTGTTGCTAATAAAATACTAATTACAGGTATTACAGTCTCATTGGTTATACTATACAGGTAACCCACACACTGCACCAGTAGCATTAGCTCTCTCCTGCAATAAGGGAGTGTGGGCAGCTGGTTTTATAGCCTGGAGCTAAGCCAGTAGAAGCAGCTGCCAGTTGAAGCAGCTGCACTCTAGTACTTGCAATTTTAGCAAAGACAATCAATTACCTTACTTCTTATAATAATCATAATTAATATAATAAATATTTAGTTTTAACATAAATTAATTTAATAATAAATAATTAATATTCTAGTTTTATTATAGTATAAGCTTTTAATAGTTAACTTTAGTTTCTCATATAATTTATCCATGGGACATTCTAAAGAGAAGCCAATATCACTGAAGGCAAGATGGCTTTCTAGAGATGCTGCTATTTACTTACACTAACCTGACAGAGTTTCTTTGTATACTCCATTGCTATTAGCAATCAGCAACTGTCCAGTAGACAAGACTGCAGTAGCTATCCATCCACCATACTTCTGTTCTGGTCTATCTCCCTCACTAGTAGTCTCAATCCACTCCTCTGTCTTGTTGGAGTAACTTATGGTAGAATAGTCACCGATGCCGATTAGATTCGATACATAGGAGGCGATAGCGAAGATGGCAGTAAGTGTGGTTACTGTCCTCCATATTGTTTGTCTTCTTGTCCTGCCATTACTAGCAGATGCTATGAGGGACTCTAAACTGCATATAAATAGAATCTTTCTCTTGTCATATCCTCCTGTGAAGTAGAAGTTGCCTTCATGGAATGTTGATTGCATGTTCCAGCATGAAGAAGGAAGTGAGTCTGCAGTCGTCCAATGGTTGTTAAGTAGAACTTCCACTACGTCCAAGTTCTTGCCATATGAGACACGCCCACCAGCCACGACCAGGACATCCGGTGATCCTCCACTAACTGATGATGCTCCATAGCGATGAGTAGGCATGGCACGTAGCGATGGCTTCCAGTCTAGACCAGTAGTACTAGTCAACAGAGAGTTAGTGGGTTCCCAAGTGAGGGGATGACGTCCACCAACCAATACAAACTTAGACTGGTAGGTAGTTAGGGACGAGTATTGATATGGTGCCTTAGTAGTAGTCCATGAGTGAAGGTCAGTAGAGATGTGAAGTGTGAGATAATCACGATGCATAACTAGCACTTTATTCTTTAGCACTGCACATTGTACAGGAGAGACATTCTTACTTCATGTATGGCAGTGCTCCCAGTGAAGTGAGACTGGAGGATGGAGATCTCTCTGAATACAAATAAATAAATAAATATATAATTAAAGTGATAAACAAACAAACAAACAAAAAGCACTAAGTGCTATTTAAACGAGGCTTTAACATGCCAAACACACAAACAAACTTATAAGACTACAAATATCTTAAAACAAACACACAAACAAATTTATTCCTATATCAATGCATACGCTTTCTAAACATTCTGGACCACTTTAAATAAATAAATAAATGCTAATAACAACAATACTATAATTATAACCGTGTAAGCAAACACACAAACATACAATTTTACTCACTATAAATTTAGAGAAATGTAAACACATGATAACAACAGCAACTCTACGACATGCTAACACACAAACACGTAATAAGAGAATGCGCTGTTTCTTCCTGTGCTAAAATAATGTATAGTAGGCATCAGAAAGAATAGGTTCTCAATTTTGTTCAGTCGAACAATTTTTTTTTGCACGGGAGGAGCTATAGTAGAATAAACAAAACAATATGATAGTTGATAAAATATAGTTTGTCGGCTCAACTATGTTAATCGTTTTAATCTTCATGTTTAACAAATGCCTCACTTCTAGGAATGAAAAAAAAATTATGCTATTTTAAATATTGGGGCCATCATTGGCTTAGATATTCTTACTTCTAGAGACCCAACTGTAGCTGGTAGAAAGCCTAAGAAGTAGGGACCTGTTAGAGTAGCAAATTCAGCGAAATTCCAGTCAGTCTTCTTAATTGAAGCAAGTCTTTCTTTTTTTATTGTGCAAGCTGTTTAGCATGACCCCTATAGCATTTAGAGGGTAGTACAAGGCCTTAGCTTGCTGATATAGCTGTGGAAGAGTTTCTAGCTTTTAGCAGTACATCAACAGAAACGAGAACTGTTAAAAATTTCATGTAGCAGTACCAACTGTTTAGTCAAAAATGCAACGAAAATAAAAATTGTAAGAAAAAAGCTTTTTTCTTTTTGAAAGACACCCGGTGTTGTTTATAAAAATGCTAACACATTAACATATACATTAAAAAAATTACAAAAAACATAATCTTCCTATAAAAGTGCACAAACATACAAATACATCCCAAATACAAATTCAATACACATTGTAAGAAACTTTAAATAACAAGCACAACAACAACAACAACAACAAAAGCAACAGAAAAAAACATTACAACAAATATTATACGTTGTACTTATGTGTTATAAACACACAACTTACTATTTTTCTGGAACAAACTAGACTTCAAATGGAACAAACTAGACTTCACAAATGGCTAGAGTAAAATAGTTACAAACTATAGCAAAAAGAGAGGAATAGTCTTGCCTAATACTAAAAAACACACTAGCAACTGAAAAAAAGAGAGGGAAAGTCATGTCTGAGCATGCTCGTAAAAGAACCTGGTGCTTCTTAAGAGCATGCTCAGGAACATGACTTTTACCCTCTCTTTTTTCCAGTTGCCAGTGCATTTGTTGTGAGCATGCTCAGACATTACTTTCCCTCTTTTTTTTTCAGTTAGTTTTGTTGGAATTTTATGAGCATGCTCAGACATAAATTTCCCTTCTTTCAAACCGATTGCAAAAGTTATCTATACAAACTGTGGGCTAGTGAAGACTGGATCTAGTAACAAACAACAGATCTATAGTAGCTAACTGGGCAAAAAACAACAACACCTGATCTACTAATCAGCTAGCAGAGTGGCTACGTGCTATGTGCTCACCTCAATACGAACTTGTGGCAGGCTTTCCGCCATTACAGACTAGTGTTCACCGCTTTTCGAAATGGGGCGTTCCCACATTCTCTATTTATTATTTGAATCTCTGACCCACCACACCCAAAATACAGATAGATTCATAAGATATTGCGTTACCGGAAGAATGTAAGTGCCGGTGTCACAGCAGATTGGGTCCCCTCGCGTATTTGGCCCGGGCGGACCAAATCCGCTTAGCAGATTGGGTCCCACCTCCGCGGAATTGGTCCGGTTTTTCAGTCTTCCTTTACTGCTGTGTAACTGCAGTTTGAAGTGAAGGCGAAGTTACTCTAGAATGACTGATGCTAGTCTAAGCCAATATTAAGCGAATTTGGATTTTAAAATGTTCAAGAATCAATCAAAAATCAGCATTAAGCTTAACAAGATTGAGACTTCATGTCACAGCTTTAGCAATCTCTTCCTGGTAGTTGTTGCAATCTAATCAGTGCTACTCTTTAATCATGTCACATATAGTTATAACCTGCTACAACTATCTGTAAATAGAAGGAGCTAAATCACTTACTATAGTTTCAAAATTTGAGAACATAGCTAAGAAAGAAAGGTCAGTGTGTAAATAGCAAATTTGATGCTGTAAGGAACAGCAATAAACAATTCAGCAAACAAATTCTTACATCTTCAATATAGTCTCATATCTTATCTTCTCCAATGTTTTTTCATATTTTCATAATGCTTCTATTGTCTCTTACAATTAATCACGAAGGCATTTAGGTAGCTATAGTGGCAACATCAAGAAGAAAAAGTTCAAGTGTTTTTTTTTTAACTTTAATTCTGATTGTATTGGCACATAAATGATGCTTCCAAATAAAATTAGAGAGCATTATTCTGTGTTGTACAATCATCTCACATCATACAGCTATGGCCTTAAGATTTTTAAGTGCTGTTTCTGTATAAGTAAGTTTTCAAAGAAACCCATGATAAAATCAACAGGAACAGCAAGAATGGTGATCAGGACTGGCAAGACAGGAGGAACCTTGAAGTATCCATTCAAAGAACACAAGAGATCTCTACAAGATTTGATTGATTTTACACTTCTACTGTAACGTAGAGCACTCCATCGGAACCACTCACAACATCAATTGGGATAAAGCTAAAGTAACAAGATCTACACAGAAGATCTTTTCAAAGTCGTGGTACATTGGGGAATTTAAGAAACCACCATTATGAGAGCTTAGAACATATTTGCATGTTGCCATCACAGCCTGGGGTCCTTTTCTGTTTTGTTTGTATCTGAAAGTGGTCACTGAATGATGTCTGAAGGAGTTGAGGCTTTCAATTACATGACTATTGAACTATATAGTATGTCTAGACATTAATCACACAGGTGCTTATAAATTGTGAGATATATCTTCAGTATCCTATGAATGAACAGTACATTACTATGGTCTCATAAAATAATTTCTAATGGCTATAGTTTTGATGTAGCTCTGATAACTTATACAGTAAATTGCTAAGATATTCTGATGCTTCCAAATTTCCTGTTCCTTGGTGAAATCAACTACACTATATTACATTTCAAGTGTACTGCACTTTTGCCCATTTAATTGAGTCTATAATAATGTTGCACTGTTCATTTTTACGAAACTGAAAGTGTGTCTCATAATTATGTCATGATTATTGTACCAATAATTTACTTTTAATTTCTCACATGTTGCTTTTTTTTTTTTTTCATTCATATTACTTAGCTATATTATTTTTATACTATCATAAGCTTTAAAAGTTTAATTGTAAATATTGGAGATATTTATATTCTGAAAAAGCACTAGCTATAACAATAAAAGTATAAATAGATGTTTCGGTCAATCCAGTAACCTTTATCGGTATGATATAGATGACTACAAAACTATAATGCATAAATAAACATGAATCTAGTAACAGTTGCTATGGGAGATAGTTACTATGTCCTACAGTAGCCAAGCTGTCATAGGCTGTGTTTAGTATCCTGTAGGGAATTATAACCCTTTTACTTCTTCTCCACTCGAGTTCCGTCAATCAAGTTAGCTAACGACAGTCTAACTTTTAAGTTGTTTTAATATTGGTTACTAAGACAGAACTAAACTGAGAATAATGATACAATGCTTAAATAGAATATGTGAGTATGACGTAGTTATTCAAATGTCCAATCAAATAAATACAGGTGATGGAGCGAGGACAAAGTTGTTCGACGAAGTGCCCGATTCACGGTGTGCAAACTAAAATACAATAATAATGATAATGATATAAAACATAACTTAGCTAAATAATTATGTTCATGTGGAGTGGTTCTCCACATTTCCCTAGGTTTTTGTTCATACAGCTTTTTGGGGCCTTTATATGCCATGACTCCAAAAAACATCTTGGATACCAACTCATGTGCTGATCAACGACTCTCACTCCATTCTGATCAATGTCATGATTGAATTACATAGCATGGTCTCACACAGCTGATGTATCATCACTTAGTGCTAGGGTTCTCCTGTGCTCCTTCAGCCTATGTTGTAATGTACAGCCTAATTGTCTACTGATATTGTTTATTTAATACTTCACTAGTCCACATTTTTTATTTTACTTATCCATAGTTACATTCTTGAGGTCACTCATCCATTTTTACATTGTATTGTAATAGTTCACTGATGATGACCACAACTAGCTAGTGGTCGAAACGTCTGTAAAATAAAAAATTTGGAATAGTGATGTATTACCTAGTCACATAGGTTTATTTGGATTGATCTGATTGTCCAATGTATGTATGTTTGGTTACAAGAACCACAAGGCACCTGGTTAACTACTCCAGATCTTTCAGTTGGTGGAACATAGTTTTTTTTACGTGAACCAACATATTTCTCAGTGTTGAGTGTGGTTTAAAACAGGTCCGCATTTCCAAAGGGGCTAGAATCCTTTTGATACACTCTGAGAAATGCCTCACATAACGAAGAATCACTGTAGCTTTTGGTGTACGATGGACCTGACTGGATGGTGAGGTGTTGGAAATCTGACTGTGTTGGTATGACAAGTAGCCAGTGTTGTATTTATTAGCATTGCAAGGCAGATTTCACATGATCATCTATTGGTCTTTTTCGGCAGACAAATTATAGATCTAGTTTGTCCTAGAGAAAAGAGTCTTTGCTACTGACAACTTGTGGACCAACAGATGGTGTGAATTGAAAGCCAGTGCCGTACTTGTCGGACTTTGTCTTGTGTGTTAAGCACGTTGATTTATATTTCACTCTCC
>WLWD01001506.1_pt1 | contig 87196 bp, 54 predicted proteins | sample 6712731 | NCBI WGS metagenome assembly WLWD01 (sample SAMN12718690, study PRJNA576275) | sponge metagenome | isolation source: marine sponge | host: Mycale hentscheli | place: New Zealand: South Island, Marlborough, Capsize Point | collected 2014-11-01
TCTGTGATCTGTGCACGACTCAGACTTGACTGACAGTGTTGTTTGTGAGCCTAAACTATTGCTGAGTTTCTCTAATCTGAGGTCTTCATGGAGTCTTTCCTTATGACGTCTGCTGCTGGCTAGATGTGCTACACGTTGAAAAGCGAACGGAGGATTGAAAAGCAGATCTTTTACATGCCGCACACGTGAGCATGCCACAAAAGTCAGTCCAGCCGAGAATTCTTTTTTCCCCACATCAATGATAACTTTGTCTAATGTCATACCTTGGGACTTGTGAATTGTAACTGCCCAGGCCAATTTTAGGGGAAGCTGGAGTCTCGAGCATGGGTAGGTAGAGGACAACCATGTGCGGCGTAGTGGAACTATTGGAACAGTGCCATCTGCCAGAGTAGGACCAGTGTAGAAATCAAACTTTACTGTCACTGCTACTGGTAAACTTGGTGGTGATTGATCTGCACCATCATAGCAAATTGACACAACTGTACCAAGTGCTCCATTAACCAGTCCAACTTGAACCCACAGATTAGCAGTCAGCATTACACGTGCCTTGCATGCTAAAAAAATAACTGGTTCCAATCCACCAGCATCACTTGCAGGAATTCTGCTAGCTCTAGGACCAGAATGGATGGCTTCAATTCTTGCTACTGGCTGAGAATTTGTTCGCAATTTTTCAACATTGTACTCAGCCACTGCTGCAGCAGTTGGAAAAAGATGTAGAGCTTCCTGAAATGTGCTGGCATTTCCTACTGCAGCTGGAGTCTGTTTCATCAGAACTTTCCAGTCATCCAAAGTAATTTCACCATTTCTGAGACGCATGAGTAACTCTTTAAAGTCTAGGCTTTCTTGCCTGAGTACTTGTTTCAAAACAATACCACAATCAAAGAGACGATAATTAGCACTGCCAAGGTCAGACAGTTCAGATTTTGTTGCTGTAGTGTACAGTGGCAAGTCCATCACTGGTGGTAGTTGACCCCAGTCTCCAGTCAGTAGACAGGAACATCCACCCAGTACCTCATGAGATCTAGATTTTTTTCATTAAAAAAACAACATGAAACACAGTTGAGTTACGAGTAACAATAAACAGATACCTTTGAGGGAATGCCTGGCGAAGTCTTCTGTCTACCTGACCAAATAGTATTCGGCCAACCATTGACATTTCATCAATTATCAAGTACCTAACACCACAAAGTGATCCTTGAAGAGCACTGAGACGCTGTCCCTCCAAGTCCTTAAAGTCTCCAGTGACAGGAATGCTGAGAAGCGAATGAAGCGTATAGCCATCTACATTGTAAGCTGCCACTCCAGTTGGAGCTGTCACACGAAGGCAATCGCCCAACAATTTCTTCAAGCACTCTATCAAATATGACTTTCCAGTTCCTGCTGTGCCAGAGATGATCATCCTTAGAGGTGACCCACTCAGTTTGCCATGGTAGTGATTGAATACTATTTGGTAAGCTTCACTCTGCTTTCCTTTCAAATTTTGTGCTTCAGCCTCAGTTTCATATGCAGAGTAGACAAAATGCTGTTTGTGCTGTGCAATAAAGGAAGGCATTTCCTGCAAGTTGTCATACTTTTTTCCAGCAGCAGACCAGTCGACTTCACAAGTAGAAGCAACTTGCTCAAATTCTGTGTGATGATAGCAGAGCTGCATCCAATCCAATACAGTGTCCTTGTTTTGATCATCATTGTCATCGTTATCACATGCCTGCAAAAAGAATACATAAAAAAGAATAAAAAATGAATTGTTTGAAAATATAAACAATAGTCACCTCTTCATCAACAGTCTGTTGATCTTCTGCCTGTGCCATTTCTAGCCTATGAATATCATCAGCAAGAGATTTTGGCACATTACCAGACTGAAGAAAAGTAGCATAAGCAGCTGCATATGTGTCAAATCCTCCAAGTAGCTCATCCAGTTGAACAAAAGGCTTGTGAAGCATGAGTTTCTGCTTTGAATATTGCTCATATTGTGGTCCTTGTGGATCTGGTGAGCAATAAGGACGTGGTATCACTATTACATCTTTGTTCCTTGGCACCAGTGCACTGCCAATTTTCTAGGGGATTCTGTACTTCTGAACAAATTTCAGCAGGGACATTTCTCTAAACTCTGGGACATCAGGACGAGCACAATAGTGGTCCAGTTGGGAGTCCACAGTCACAGATTTGTCTTCTTCAAATGTTTCGGTCACCTGTCGAGAACCATCAAGACTAAGAACAACGAAATCTTGAGAAGCTCTAAACAAGGGCAGCATCAAAAGAAGATGACATGTCTCCTGTGCAGAAAAATCTCTCTCTCCAATAGTGCTTGTTAATAGCTTTTGCACTACTTTGAGTGGTGTGGCATCCTCTTTGATGCTTTTCATGATTGTACTGTATACTTCTTGCAGACCTTTTGAACGAGGCTCAGATTTGGTAGCATATTTTGCCACATACTTGATGACTTTGTTTCTGGACATAATGTACTGCATATCAACATTGGCTCTCCAAGCTGACAATTGTACTGGGTTGTAGGCATTCAACAAATTGTCATTTCTGGAAGTCAGCACTACAGGTTCACCTTCTTGTGTGGTGATAGTAGTCACTTGCTGTAATGGTTTGGGGTAGCCGAACCTGCACTCCTGCTTGCCTCTCTTACGCTTCAAGCAATATGATGTTGAGCATCTTGTGTGCCGTTGGCAAGTAGCAACTAAATCAACCAGGTCCATTTCCAAGTTATTTATGCCTTGGTATTGTTGGTTGCACACATGCGGTTTAACCCTCTCGTTCCCGAATTGTTTGGACGCGCGGGGAAAAATCTAATCTCCTACCGCGGAATAGTGCATTACCGTTTTATTTTTTTAACTCGATGCTGGCTGGGAAAACCCCATAGCAACCATATATCACTAAATAGACCAAGAGTTTGGGATTCCCCTCATTTTTTGATTGAGAAAATTGAATAATATTTAGGCCCTCTACTATTACTTTAAAAAAAAAAAATTTTTTTCCCAAAAAATTCCACTTTTCCCATCAATAATAATAATAAAAAAATAGAAATAATATTTTTTGATGTACTTTATACCAATATTATATTAGTTCAACAATAAAATATGTTGTTTGTTGTGTGTGGTGCTGATTGTGATCATGTAGGAGACATCTATGAGTGTCCACAAGGAACATACGCCATTGGACGTCGAGCTCCACTACAAAACAATTTCATATACACAAAAACACCAACAACAAAGATATTTGTAATACAAACAACAAATTATTCATGATCCTATATAATTGCAACTTTATGATGTATTGTATGCGGTTTCATACAGGATTTTTGTTTGGGAGGGAGGGGGGTGGGGCTCCGAGTGTACTTCGCCAGGTCCAGCATCTTCTCCTTCATCAATGGAAGACTCTGCTCCTGTTGCCTTATCTGCTTCCTCTTCACAATCCCTCTTCACAATCCCTCTTCACAATCGGGTCGGTGACTGCATACACATCTGGTCCTAGTAGTACATTCTGGTAAAAAAAATTAAATTTTTTTGAAAATTTGAAATTGTTCAACAAACCACAACCCACTTTCAAATCTCAAAACTCAATGAAATATATATATATTATAGCTAAACAGCTTTCTCCATCTCAATATAGCTATAAATAAGTCCTTTCCACAACAGAAGCTTGCTAGTTTTCAAGAGAAAGACAAGAGAAAGACAAGCTTACATCGATCATCTTTTTGACTTCCATTGTCAGTGTCAGAGTTGACGGGGTCTGGTCCCCAACCCTGATACAGGGCCTCCTATAGCCCTAGATGTCGTCTCCCTCTTCTCCGCTTGATCCTGAGTCGCTAGAGTCAGTATCAAGCAAGTATAAAACTTCCACAGCACTGTAACTGGTAGACGCCATCTTTCCAAATTGACTTCAAAAAAAAATTTTTTTTTGCATAGTTACCTGGATCACACGACACGCTCACTTTTTTCCTGTGATGTAATAAGCATTACCTAAGCCTGTACGTAATGGGGAGGCCCCCAGTTGAACTGGCGATTTTATAAAAAAAAAAAGAAGACAGTAAGTCAAACCGCAAAGTCTTGGTCGGCAAAGAAGCGGTTGTTTCAATGTGTTATGGAAGGCTACTGGGCTCAAGCAATTTTTCGCTGCTTCTACAAAGCTCTGGAGATGACTGGATCCATAAATGAAGCTGCTGTGAAGAAGGTAACTTTTTTTAAAATTCGACGGAGAACCGATGTTTTTTTTTTTTTGCCGAGGAAGAAATAAACGCAACTGCTGTGAGGTACTGTCGAAGCAGACCTGGCTGAAAGCTATTTTAGATGCTTCTCCAACGCATTGGGCACCTGTGTATGCAATCTGAAGGTTCTAGCTATAAAGTAACTATTTTTAAAAATTCGGAGAAGCCAACCGGTCTTCACCCGCTTTTAAGCGGGATTGGGAACGAAAGGGTTAATCTTAGGTAAGGGAATAGAATTGATTATGTTGTTCCCATCAGCAGGAATTCCTGGGTTCATTGTACTAACCAGGCCATCAACATATGCAGTAATCCTCTCAGCAGCATCCAACAATTCAGCACTGTCATCAGATGACAATAGTTTCTCAATGTCTGGTGCATTGTGCAGCCAAGCTACACCATGTACATGAGGAGATCCCCTGTGCTGCCACTCGAATCTGAACCAGTAATCTGTGGCTCCAAGAACATCCACATAAAATGTTTTCATGAACTTGCTAATTCGTTCATAGAAGAACTAATCAGCAATGGCCGGGTTGTTATTGACTGCAGAGCTGCGGCTGGAACTTTCATCTGGATTTTCAGCAATCAAACGAGCCAGCTCAGGCCACTGATTGTCAGCGGCACTATGAGTGAAAAATACAGTGGGCATACCGAGACAGTCAATCATGGAAATGAGCCTACTCGCTGCTTGAACCAAAATTGTTTAGTTCCACGTAAGCTGGTGGCATAATGTAGTACTCGCTTGCTGAGCTCTTTCCCTCCACTACTGATCATTTCCTTCAAGTCTTCCAAAGACAGACGTGCATCTTTTGGGTGTTGCTTTATGTAAATATTACCAGTTTGGAGAGCACGCCATCTCATTTCGGTGTTGAGAGCAAAATATCGAAAACGAGGATGTTTGGCAAACCTGCCATCTTCATAACGCATCAAATGCTTGAAGTAATTCCCCACCGTTACAGTACGCTGTCTTGGAGCCAAAAAATCACCATTACCAGTGGGAAACAATGTAGGGAAGGCACAGGAGATGTATCCTTCGGTGACAAACTCGTTTATTGGAGTGTCCCCTCGAGACGGCCATGGAATTATATTGTCTGGATGCGGTTTTTGTCGCTCATTTATGGACTTCTTGACAGTCTCTTCTTCTGTGCCCTTTTGCACAGTAATTGGAACAAAGGATCCCAATTCTTGATTACTTTCATCATTTTCCTCTTGTTGCTGGCTTTTGTCTTCAATTTTGATGGCTGCATCTTCAATAGTGGTGATATTGGAAAGATTTCCATCAATAGGGAGCTGCTTAACTTCTTCCATATCAATTGTCACATCACGATAATACTTGTTGTGCTGTTTTAGCCACAGGAGAGCGTGTAGGACAACTGAGCGTCTCACTCTAAAGTCCTTGTGAGTATTATCTGAGCCATGTTTCCTCACGATCAACACATCAAGATTTTTTGTGTTTCTTGGAAGGCTGGACGCAAAAGAAGTGACATCCTGTGGCAGGTTGATTACATGGCCTTTGTATCCATACTGACCATGGGGTAGTCGATAGATGGACATTAGTGGCATAACAGTCGAGATCAACATTTCCTCTGCTTGTGACAACCCCTTAATTTTGAATATAAATATAAACATATAAACGTTATTTTATGGTACTCAGTTATATATCAATAGATAAATATATAATATTATGCTTCACAGCTTATTAGAATGCTTTTATTGCTTTATATGTAATTTAAATTTACTCAGATACAGTTACATGGATGGAATAACTATAAAATGTGTATAATGTGAGGATGCATTTATATTATGCAATGTTTATTATTAAAGTGATTTCATTGGGTTAGTTCTGTAATACAATATTCAAATTTTTGTCACAAACCTGTAATTCATTGGGCACTGCTCCAGGATTCATATTGTTTTCAGAGGAATAAAGTTTTGGGTTTGCTTTGTCTCGATAACATCGTATACATGTAGTTGAGAGTGATGCCATTTTAGTGCCAGGAAATTTTTCTGAGCATACAATGCATATTGTTGACTCGATTGAAGACATTTCGTGATGAAATTTGTCCATCTTCTCTTTCACAACTTTATCTATAAGAATGGCTTGATGAATTAGAGGAGCAGTTTCATTATTTTGTAAATGTTCAGCATTGACAACTTTTAATACTGCATCTTGAGCAAATTGTCTTTTATAGACACTCATGTTTTGAAGTCTAGCAGATTTTTGTTCTGGAGTTTCATTGGCCAAAGCATTTTCTTTATAAGCACATTGACGCTTCAATCGAACAGCTCGTTCATCTGATGTTTCTTTAGCCAGTTTTTTTTCCTGCAAAGTGTTCTGATGTTTCAGTCGAGCAGCCCGTTCATCTGATGTTTCTTTAGCCAGTTTTTTTTCCTGCAAACTGTTCTGATGTTTCAGTCGAGCAGCCCGTTCATCTGATGTTTCTTTAGCCAGTTTTTTTTCTTGCAAATTGTTCTGATGTTTCAGTCGAGCAGCCCACTTGTGTACAGTTTCATTTGCTATTTTTTCTTCCTGAAGAGTGCTTTGATGCTTTAGTCTAGCAGCTTTCTCTTCTTGTGTTTCCTTGGCTAAGCGTTCATCTTGAAGAACACTCAGGCGTTCCAGCCGAGCAGCTCTGTCATCTCCGGTTTCATTGGCTAAATGTTCTTTTTGCAAAATCCTCATATTTTGTAGCCTAGCAGATCGATTCTCTTGGCTCTCAATTGCTCGTCTATGTTTTTGCTGAATTCTTATTTTATTTAATCTAGCAGCTCTTCTATCAAGGGATTGTTGTGCTAGTTTGCTCCTCTTATGCTCTAATCTAACTTCTTTGTGCTCTTGGGATTCATTTGTTTCATCAATTTTTCTATTTTTTAGTCTTTGCTCAGTTTCTAGAGGACTTTCTGCTTTGCGTTTAGCCCTGCCCTTTTCATTTCTTTTTTTAAGGCGGGCTTGCCTTTCTTGTTCGGTTTCAGCCCTCCTCAGTTCTTGTGCCCTCTGGTTTCTTTTATCAAGGCGAGCCCGTTTTTCATTCGCACTTTCCTTTTTCAGGTTGGGATTATCGAGCTCCATTAGTTATAAAGCACAAAACCTTGACAAGTAAAAGAAAATAAGAATAAAATAAATGAAACAGTCACACGAAGTATAGAACTTAGCCTTAGTTCGCCTAATCCACACCGCAATTGCTTTCGGAATCTCATATCCAGGTAGCAATAACGCGGGTGCTCAGTTTATTTGGTTTTTATACAACTCAGAAAAATAGCTGCGCAGTACGTGCAAAGAGTAATTAACCCGTTGCACTGGTGTAATTACAGCTTCAGATTTCTATGAACCTGATGTCTAGGACCTGCAACTGCATCAGACTAAGTGTGTGCCGGGCGGTACCCGGGTTGGGTCTGCCGCCGCGCCCAGAGAGGCAAAGGTTTGGGGTTACATTGGCCCTCGGCCTGGCCAATTACTTCTTATTTTTGTACCCGCTGCCGGTGCCAAAATAAAAGCCTCCAGCCCCCGAGACCCAACCAGGTACCTGTCACACCAGAGTGAACCCTGGCCAGATCCACCCTAGTGGAGAGCCCCCCCCCCCCCCCCCCCCCCTTGTGCGAATCCCTGTGCAACCCCTAGCTAAGAGTGGTTGTGGTGGGTGGGAACTCCGCTTTCTTCTGACGCACCAGTCACTAACCCTGCTGGCCTGCTGTTTGGTTTGTCTTACTGCTAACAGAACAGGACTCTTGGCCTCCCGCTCAACCTATATACTCCCGTTCCACCTTAAAACCCCCCGGATCCGTAGGTTGCCGTCGAGACCCTTTTCCTGTTGCCCTGCAGCCCCAGGGCCGATGTTAACACCCGTTTAACTGGGAGTTTAACCTCCATTTAACCCTTGCACGGTGGTAATTACAGCTTCAGCATTTCTATGAACCTGATGTCTAGGTACCGGCAACTGCTCAGAACTAAGTGTGTGCCGGGGGGGGAGAGGAGAGGGGGGCTAACCGTTGGTCCTCCGTCCGCGCCCAGAGAGGGCAAAGGTTTGGGGTTTAACAAACATTGGCCCCGCCTGGCCATTAATTGCTTATTTTTGTACCGCGCTTCCGGCCAAAATAAAAGCCTCCACCCCCCAAACCATAACCCTCTCGAACCCTCAGGTACCACCCCCTACCATACGCTACCTCCCTAGACTGTGCTACCAACTACCCCTCCCCGTAATTCCCTTTGATTCACCCACCCCCTATGATAGATATAACACTAAAATGACATAGAACAAACGAACAATGACAGCACTGCAACGGGCGAACAGCCACAAATATTGAGAAGGCCCACTGACATGATATGTCCTCAGCTCGCCGGAGAGGATGAACGTGTATTCCCACCTGCCAGTCTCTTCGAGAAGGCGGCCAGCTTCCTCCTGGGAGTCCTCACGTAGAGCTGGTACGCCGAACTCCTCCACCTGCCCAGCACCTTTATGACAGAGTCTTCCACGCCCTGCTCGGCCGCCGTCGTAGCCGCTCCGCTTCTAAAACTGTGCCCCGCGTAGGCTCTTCTCGAGAACCCGCTTCACCTCTGCCACCAGCCTAGGTCTGGTTAGCGGGCTCCCGTCTTGAAATCTGAAGAAGGGGCCCGGCCCGCTGCCTCTCCTCACCATGTACGCCAGCACGGCTGCTACGGGGCACAAATCGTCCCCGGTTCTGCCGACGAACACGTCAACGCCCCTTCTGAAGGGGTCTGTTTTAGACACCTTCAATCTCACCCTCACCCGCTGCGGGGACTGCAGGCTGTCCACCATTACATCGTTGAACGTCAAGTGCGAGTCCGGGTCGAATGAGCCTGCCGTGGGAATCGCGATCTCGCCAGACCTGAAGAAACCGAAAAAGCATAGCGTGCAGGCTGCCCACAACATCTCTCTGTCGGCCTGGACGCCCTCGGCACGCCACGTACACCTCATCCTCCGCAGCAGGGCAGGAGTCACCGGGAGCTTGGGGGACCGACCAGCCGAAGTGGATCTCGCTTGGACCAGTTTGATGCCTTTGATCACTTGCTCTAGCCGCGGCATCTGACAGATCCCTGGGTCCCCGCAGCCCACGGCGATGTGACCGTGTCTGATCGCCGCCAGGTAGCACTTGATCGTAGCTGCAGACACGTTTTCACTTGCCAGGTGGGTGACGAACCGACACAGCAGGAGTTCCGACGTCGGCCACGGGCGGGAGTGGGCTGCTCTGCAGAACCTCTTGTATCGCTCCTGCGCTGAGCCGTACACCCTGCCCGTGGAGCTCGCTACACTGCTCTGACGATAGCGCTCCACAGCTCTGTCCAGCTGGGACAAGTCCAATCCGGCATCTTGATTAGTAGGAGGTCCAGCAGCGCCTCCGGGATGGCAGTTGGCTCTGTTGCTGCCTGTGGACAATGAGCACGAAATTTAGCCACGTTATTTCTTGACAGGGCATCCGCCAGCACGTTCTCCGCTCCCTTTATGTGGGACGCCACCAGTACCACGTCAAACTCAGCCTGAAAGAAGGCCAGGCACCTAGCTAGGTGCATGGCCTCTCTGTCTCTCGAGCTACCTTTGCCAATGATGGACACCACTGCCGAGTTGTCGCATCTGGCCAGCACCGTCCGCCCTTTCCAGTCTCTGCCCCATAGCACTGCTGCAACTACTATCGGCACCAGCTCCTTCGCAGTGATGTGCCACCGCTCTGCCTGGCCAGCCCACGGGAGCTGGAACCACTGCGAGCCCCAATGGGCCCCGCAGCCCCATGAGCCCGAGGCATCCGACACCAATGTTGTGGATGGACGGGCCTCCGCCGGATTCCTGAGCAGCTTGATACCATTCCAGCCCGCACTGAACTGCCACCACCACTCGATGTCTGATCTCGCCTCTCTGCTCAGCCTCACAAAGTGCTCCAGCTTCTTTGTCGTCGTCGAGAGCTCTATTAGCCGCCGCAAGAAAGTCCTGCCGGCCCTCACAACCTTGCATGCGTGTGACAGCACGCCGATCAGGGAGAGGAGGTCTCGCTTTTTGCAAGCTTTCCTGCCCCTCCAGCCTGCCAGCTCCGACGTCAGCCGTGCCAGCTTGTCCGCTGGTAAGCGAAGCTCCATTGCCACGGTGTCGATATCTATGCCCAGGAACGTTATGCACGTCGCAGGGCCCTCGTCCTTCTCTGGCTCCGGCGGGAGACCCAGCCTGGCGCAGGTCTCATGTATGATCTTGTCGTTCTGCGTGCACTCTGCCAGGTCAGCCCCCATTGTGATGAAGTCGTCCACGTAGTGGAAGACGTGCGTCGTGCCACGCCTCTTCATCACCCACTCTGCTGCATCAGCTAGCGCAGTAAATAGCAATGGGGCAGACCTCAAGCCGAAAGGGAGTGTCGTGTCGACGTACACTTTGCCCTTCCACAGCATACCCAGCAGGGGCCTGTCGTCAGGATGGACGGATACCTGGCGGTAAGCTTGCCTGATGTCCATCTTGGCCAGCAGTGACCCGCGCCCCAGCCTCGCTGCGGACTCAGCCACCTCATCCAGCGTGACGTAAGACAGAGAGGCCAGCTCCTTGCCAATGCCATCGTTTACGCTAGACCCCTCAGGTGCCGACAGGTTCAGGATCAGTCTGAACTTTCCTGGCCTGTTCTTTTTGGGAATGACTCCGAAAGGGCTGCAGTGAATGCCCAATGCTTCGGCCTGCTTGGGGGTGCCTGCCGGCGCAACCCTCCCAGACTCCATTTCCCCGGCCAGATATTTGTCTACTATGTCCCTGTGCTCTGCTGCAGACTGCATATTCTGCCCTCGCGCCTTCAGGGGAGCTCTGTCTCTGCTGTAGCCGATCCTGAAACCCTCGCGTATCCCGCGAAGAATTTCCCTGACCAGCACTGCATCGGGATGGCCCGCTAGCTCCTGTGCCCAGATGCCCCAGTCCATTGGGGTGGATATCACTGTCAAGTGTTCGGGCAACGGAGGACCTTCCTTCCCAGCACAATCTGCCAGCGCCTGCACCTGCCTGCCTTGCACCGAGTGGTGTCCGTCACTTGCCTCTGCATCTGACACGGACACAACAGCATGCCATGAGATCAGCTGCCATCTGCTAGCCACGAGCCTCTCACTACTGCCCAGCCAACTCCCCCCCAGAGCCCTTAGCCCGCGTCCACCCCAACCCATTGCTAACCCCCCTGCCCACCTTACCCAGTTGCCACAGTCCCCCCGCCTTACCCCCCTGTCCCTGCCCCCCCCCCCCACCAACCCATTCCTCCTGTTCTCAGCACTTTTTTTTTTTTTTTTTCTTTTCAATCAAGCATGATAACACAACACTGTCCCTGCGACAGATAAGACACCATGATACAGGACAAAATACACAGGATGTCTCCGCACACAGTCCGTCTAGCATCATACGTCCTGCTGCTGTTGGGTGTTAGGGCCTGCCTTGCATCTCGATATGGGGTGAGGCCCCCTGCAGCCGCTGCACGCGTGCAGATACTTGCAATTCTTGCCGTGCCGACAGTCCCCATGGAACTTGTTAAATTTCTGGCAGATTTCTTGCCCATTCCAGCTGCTGCTCCTAGTCTGGGGCGAACTTGCGGCCCCCGGCCCTGCATTCCAGGGACGCTTCCTGGTCACATAAGGGCAGTCAGCGGACTGGTGGTCCAGGCCCTGGCACTTGCTGCACCAGTTCTCCCTTGATGCCTCTTGCCCCGTGAAACACTGGGCGTACAAGCTGGGGTCAACTTTGGCCCACTGCAGGTCAGGATTACCAGCTGCGTCCTGACGGAAGTTCTGGTCATACACGACCCACGACGGCCACCGGAATTTTTTGCTGCACCTGGCTATCAAGGCGTGATAACCCATCAGGTCAACAAGTCTGCCCGGCTTGTGAGCCAAAAGCACAGCCATGTACAGAACGTAGCACTGGGACCACGTAGCCAGGTCCGGGATCACCCGTTTAGATTGCAACAAGTCGGCCGCTTGGACAACGACTAGGTAGTTGTCCCCATGCTGGGTGTTCAGCCTGCCCTTGCCTTTTGCCGGCGGCAGCTCCGAGAACTCAATGTACTCGTCGGCCTGCATACGCTCCACTAGCTTCTTGGAGATCGGCGGCAGACCGGCTCCTAAGCTGACCATGGGTGACCTCGCTTTGTCACCGCTCTCGGCCCCTGCTGGCCCTGGACTGAGGAAGACCTCGCTGCTTGGCTCCCTGCCGGCTGAGCCCGTCTCCTCCAGCTCCGCCTGCAACACCCGGACCCCGCTGCTTGCCAATTCGCTGCTGCTTGGGAGCGAACCCCAGCCACCTGCCCAGCCAGACAACAAAATCAGTCATACTTGCAATGCTCATGGCCCTTGCTGGCCGCCCCTACTGTCTAGCCCCGTAATAGCGCCCAATCTCAGATAGCCCTCAACCCTAGCCCCTTTTACCTACCCCCGCCCCTCCACCCCCTCCCCCCCCCTCGATGCCGTGGTGGCCCCTGCACCAGCTCACCCACTAGCCATGCTAGGGTACACATGCCTGCCACACGCTCGGATCTCTGCCATCATCCCCGGTTCATAACCATGCCCTGTTGGCCCGCCCTCTCTAGCATGCTCTCACAGGCACCACGTCGACGGCTTTCTGCAACCGACTCAGGCCACGCTAGCGTGGTGTGACTGCCCTGTGGCCCACCTGCACTGGACTAATCCGCCTGGGCCCTCGCACTGTTGGCCCAAGTGCCCTGCTGGCATGCCCTCGCTAGCCCACTCTCACTGCTCCCATGCCGACGGCTCTCTGCAAACCGTCCCAAGCCACGCCCCAGCCAAGCAAACGTGTCCATGCCTGCCCTGTGGCCAACTTGCACTGCACCAAACCAGCTCGTTTGCCTGGGCCCTTGCACTGTTGACCCTGTAGGCCTAGCATTCTAGCTCTGCCATGCTCCATGCTCGTGCTCTGGCATCAGTTCACTGCACGGTGGCACTGCCACCCAGCTCCCTTTTATTATAGTGCTGTGCCCTGCCGGCTAGTCTGCGCCAAAGCCATCGGCACCCCTCTAACTATCCTAGGAGGGGGGGCTCCCGCCTAGCTCCCTATGATTTCACAACCTCAGAGGCTGGAGGAGGGCTGGCGCGGGGATCCCCCCCCCCCCCCCCCTCCCTAAACTAGGCTACCCCTTCGCTCACCTCCCCCTCCGCCGCTTCTCTGTGCCTCCTGGATCTTTCCAAAAACCCCAGCGATTATGGCCTCCATAGTCCTGTCGTCCAGGTTTATAGCTGCAACCACCGGGGCTGCCCCGGAACCTGACGCCTCGCCACTAGCCATGCGGACCCCTCTTCTGTTTGACCCAACGATCTATCAGTGAACGCAAACTCGCTTTCTCGACTCCCCAGTCACTAGCCCGGCTGGCCTGCTGTTGGTTTGTCTGACTGCTAACACGAGGACTCTTGGCCTCCCGCTCAAACCTATATACTCCCTTCCACCTTACCCGTTATCCTTAGGTTTCCGGTCGACCCTTTTCCTGTTGCCCTGCAGCCCCAGTGCCGATGTTAACCCCGGTTAACTGGGAGTTAACCTCCATTTAACCCTCAGTGCGCATGCGCCTGAGGGTATATAGTAGTCAACCTGTCATTCATTCATTCAGTCAACAACGGATCTCGAAGAGTACGGCTACCCAGGCTTTGAAAGCGACATTAGACTATAGCACTTCACAGAGTAAGTCCCTTTAATGTGCCAGAATTTTTAGTTTTGACTTAGTTTTCAAGAAAAAGCGAGTAGCCTACAATCGTACGTTACGGTAATGGGAACCGCCCCTTAAAAAACCTGCTTGTCACGTGAGCCAGCTTTCAGGTTGCAAATCACTTTTAAATAGCTAACAATTACATGGATTCACCGTGAGGTGTTCCGTGGCATAGTTGTTGAGTGAGCGAATAGCTAACCTAGAAGTATCTGGTTCGAACACAAGTAGATGCTCATTTTTTTTATCCCTCTTTTTTTTTTTTTTTTTTTTTCCTTCTTGCCTTATTTTCCGCTTCCTACGGTTTTTTGTTGCTTTCCTACCCTTTTCCTTTCATTTCCTCTTTCTTTGGTCCCTCTTCAATTGTCTTTTCTCTTTCCTCCTGCCTCTCTTCCTGCCACTTCTCTTCTTTTTTTTTGTTTCTTCTTCTACACTTTTATTTTTTCTTATCATACTAGCTAACAAGCGCTGAGGTTTGCACTTTCATCTCTAGTTCATTCATTCATCAACAGCGGATCTCGAGAGTACGGCTACCCAGGCTTTGAAAGCGACATCAAACTTAGCACTTCACAGATTAAGTCCCTTTATGTGCCATAATTTTTTAAGTTTGGAGGAGGGGGAGGGTAGGCGGTGGAGGAATGGGAGTTTAGAATCGGGGTTAGGGGCGACGAGAAAAAGGGTAAGTAAGACGCAAGCCGATAGCAGGGGGTAGGGACTGGAAAAAGGGTGAGGGGGGCATATACAGAGATGAGAGAGGGGAAGAAGGACGAAAAGATTGGGTGAGTAGGCCTTAGTTTTCAAGAAAAAGCGAGTAGCCTACAATCGTACGTTACGGTAATGGGAACCGCCCCTTAAAAAACTTGCTTGTCACGTGAGCCAGCTTTCAGGTTGCAAATCACTTTTAAATAGATAACAATTACATGGATTTAGCGTGAGGTGTTCCATGGCATAGTTGATGAGTGAGCGAATAGCTAACCTAGAAGGTCTGTGGTTCGAACCCAAGTAGGTGCTCATTTTTTTTTTTGTCCTGTTTTTTTTTTTTTTTCCTTCTTGCCTTATTTTCTTCTTCCTACTGTTTTTATTGCTTTCCTACCTTTTCCTTTCATTTCCTCTTTCTTTTGTCTTTTTCCTACCTCTCTTCATGACACTTCTCTTTCTTTTTTTTTTGTTTCTACACTTTTCCTTTTCTTTATCATACTAGCTAACTAGCACTGAGGGTTTGCACTTCAGTGCTCTAGTTCCGTCCGTCAGTCAACAGGGGATCTCGAAGATTACGGCTACCCAGCCTTTGAAAGCGACATCAAACTATAGCACTTCACAGAGTAAGTCCCTTTAATGTGCCAGAATTTTTAGTTTTGACTTAGTTTTCAAGAAAAAGCGAGTAGAATTTCAGTCCCACAATCGTACGTTACGGTAATGGGAACCGCCCCTTAAAAAACTTGCTTATCACGTGAGCCAGCTTGCAGGTTTGCAAATCGCTTTTAAATAGCTAACAATTACCATGGATTGAGCATGAGGTGTTCCGTGGCATAGTTGTTGAGTGAGCAAGCAGCTAACCTAGAAGTCTCTGGTTCGAACCCAAGTAGACCCTTTTTTTTTTTTCATTTTTTTTTTCATCCTGTTTTTTTTTTTTTTTTTTTTCTTGCCTCATTTTCCTTTTCCTACTGTTCCTACCTTTTCCTTTCATTTCCTCTTTCTTTTGTCCCTCTTCATTGTCTTTTTCTCTTTCCTGCCTCTCTTCATGTTACTTCTCTTTCTTTTTTGGTTTCTACACTTTTCCTTTTCTTTATCATACTAGCTAACTAGCGCTGAGGGTTTGCACTTCAGTGCTCTAGTTCATTCATTCATTCGTTCGTTCTGTCACTCTGTCTGTCAACAGGCACTTCTGGAAGGTAGGAACCAGCCAGGCTCTGAAAGCGGCATCAAACAGCAGTATTTCACGAAGTAAGTTCCTTAATATGCCAGAATTTTGATTTTGGACTTCATTTTCCAGAAAAAAGCGAGTCTTTCCAGAGCCGTGCGATCGTAGGCTTAGAGCGGGAACCGCCCCTTAAAAAACGTGCTTGTCACGTGAGCCAGCTTGCAGGTTGCAAATCACTTTTAAATAGCTAACAATTACATGCATTCAGCGTGAGGTGTTGCGTTGCATAGTCGTTGAGTGAGCAAGTACCTAACCTGATAGTTTCTGGTTCGAATCCTCGTCGACGGTATTTTTTTTTTTTTTATCTTTTTTTTTCATCCTGTTTTTTTTTCTTTTTCCTTTTGTCTTCTTGCCTTATTTTCCTCTTCCTACTGTTTTTATTTCTTTTCTACCTTTTCCTTTCATTTCCTCTTTCTTTCCTGTACAGTTTTTCTTTCTTTCTTCTTCCTTTTTCTTTTCTTCCTACCTATTTTCATTCATTCCTCTTCTTTATCATACTAGCTAACTAGCGCTGAGGGTTTGCACTTCAGTGCTCTAGTTCATTCTGTCACTCTGTCTGTCAACAGGCACTTCTGGAAGGTAGGAACCAGCCAGGCTCTGAAAACGGCATCAAACAGCAGTATTTCACGAAGTAAGTTCCTTTAATATGCCAGAATTTTGATTTTGGACTTCATTTTCCAGAAAAAAGCGAGTCTTTCCAGAGCCGTGCGATCGTAGGCTTACAGCGGGAACCGCCCCTTAAAAAACGTGCTTGTCACGTGAGCCAGCTTGCAGGTTGCAAATCACTTTTAAATAGCTAACAATTACATCCATTCAGCGTGAGGTGTTGAGTTGGGTAGTTGTTGAGTGAGCAAGCATCTAGCACCTAACCTAATAGTTGCTGGTTCGAATCCGCGTCGACAATATTTTTTTTTTTTTCATCCTGTTTTTTTTTCTTTTTTCTTTTGTCTTCTTGCCTTATTTTCCTCTTTCTTCCTACTGTTATTATTTCTTTCCTACCTTTTCCTTTCTTTTTTTCTAACTAGCGCTGAGGGTTTGCACTTCAGTGCTCTAGTTAACCCTCAGCGCGCATGCGCCCAGAGGGTTACAGTAGTCCTAGTGTCATTCAATCATTCTGTCACTCTGTCTGTCAACACGCACTTCTGGAAGGTAGGAACCAGCCAGGCTCTGAAAGCGGCATCAAACAGCAGTATTTCACGAAGTAAGTTCCTTTAATATGCCAGAATTTTGATTTTGGACTTCATTTTCCAGAAAAAAGCGAGTCTTTCCAGAGCCGTGCGATCGTAGGCTTACAGCGGGAACCGCCCCTTAAAAAACTTGCTTGTCACGTGAGTCAGCTTGCAGGTTGCTAATCACTTTTAAATAGCTAACAATTACATGCATTCGGCGTGAGGTGTTGCGTTGTGTAGTTGTTGAGTGAGCAAATACCTAACCTAAAAGTCTGTGGTTCGAATCCTTGTCGATGCTTCTTTTTTTTCATCTTTTTTTTTCATCCTGTTTTTTTTTCTTTTTCCTTTTGTCTTCTTTCCTTATTTTTCTTTATTTTCCTCTTTCTTCCTACTGTTTTTATTTCTTTCCTACCTCTTCCTTTCTTTTCCTCTTTCTTTCGTGTACTGTTTTTCTTTCTTTCTTCTTCCTTTTTCTTTTCTTCCTACCTTTTTTCATTCATTCCTCTTTCTTTTGTCCCTCTTCATTGTCTTTTTCTCTTTCCTGCCTCTCTTCATGCCACTTCTCTTTCTTTTTTTTGTTTCTACACTTTTCCTTTGTTATTATTTTCTTTATCATGCTAGTTAACTAGCGCTGAGGGTTTGCACTTCAGTGCTCTAGTTTCCATGCAGAATGGCTTTGACCAATAAACTACTCACAAAACACTACACTCATAAAGAAATATAATTCACTCGTAGTGCAATTAGTAAACCCATACAGTGATCAGAGGATTGTATTGGACTTCCAGAGGAAAACAAAACAAAACAAAACAATCACAACAACAAAGCAAGACGAGGGCCTACGTCAATGGCGGCACTCCACTCTCATCAGGTACGAGGACAGACTACAGCTGCTGGAGATAGCACAGGTAAGGTGTGGTCAGTGAGAAAGAGTGGGAATATGAGCACGGAAGATTTTTTAATATATGGTGGGGGTGTTACTTCGGGGGAATTAAAAAAAAATTAAACTCTGCTTTAATTCAAGGTCTTCATAAATTTGTCATTATTTTTGAAGATGTGTTGGCTGTTCCTTCAGAGTGTCTGTATTCTAAACTTCTGATGACGTTATAATGGTCCCAGACTGGACTTGTTGTCATGCTTATTATTCTTATAGACATTCAGTGAAGCATTTCAACACACAGTAATAAAGATTATATTATTATTAGGCCCTCGTCTTGTCCGTCACTTCCATAAGGAAGTCGCATGAATCTTGGCCGTTATTGGGATGGAGGAGGAGGTTGAGGATCTTGACGTCCACGGTGGCACCGAGATTGTCCATGTTGGAGATAAAGATGAACTCTTTGCCTTCCTTAATGAACTTGTCTAGAAGACCGCACCTATTCAAAGATGGGTAAACATCTCCGTGGCCTGGGGGGGTACCAGCTGGGAGAGAGAGAAAAAAAGTGAGCGAGAGTGAGCATGTATTGGCAATAGACAGTGTAATCTAAAAGTACACTACTTTAAAATAAAATAAAAAATAAAAAAAAATTTTTAAAATTAAATAAAAGAGAGAGAGAGAATGCTTATGAGCTCAGTACAAAAAGCCTTTAGCTAGAACAAAAAACAACCCATAGATAAACATGGTTAAGATGTACTTGATAACTTTGAGATGGTTTAACAGTGTTTCTTGCCTACTGCTTCACCAACAACAAAAATAGAACACCATTTCTTCTTGCAGCTTAGGCAGACCTGAAGCTCAATACCGTACACCCAATTCTCTTTAACCCTATCTTTACTTTCCCTTCACGAGTCTAGTAAAGCTTGAGCCTTTCCTCCAACCAGCAGTATTTTTTCTATATAAAGAGCAACTCAAAGAGATTCAATAGCACTTGATTTAACTGCAACTGTAAAATCCTGTACTTACCCGCCATTTTGAAGGTTGAGTTTCTCAGGATATGGTCACAGGGTCTCCTTGAGAATGCGTGGGTAGTAGCTCTGCTGGAACATGTGCAGGTCCACTCTGTTCTCGTAGCGGAACTTGATCCTCTCTGTGTCGCTGTGTGTGTTGAAGGAGTTCATCAACACCAGCGGAACGTTACTATCGTACTCCTTGTTCAAGTACTGCACACACACACACCCAAGGTTAGTAATTCTTATTGACCTTGCAGCTTGTACAGTGTTTGGTACAAAATTTTAAAGTTGTATCTAATGAACTGCATGGAAAAAGCTACCAAACACTTTTATGGAAGATGTCACATGAATTTCCATCCATTCAAAAAAAGTGTATTGTGTATGTCGTATAGAGACCTAATAATGTCTCATTAACACCACTTAGTTACTTGAAAGAATGTAGTATTTGAAAAGTAACCCCCCCCCCCCCCCCCCCCCCCCCCCCCTTCCCCCCGGACACTGACAAGCACACACAAACAAAACACGCTTACACACAACACACACACACAAAAAAAAAAACGACTTCCACATTTACACACAAAAACAACACTCACACAAACCAACACACACATACCAAAACAACGCACACTTACACACACACATCCGTACCTCAATTTGTTCGACTGTCAGGTCCAGAAACGTGTGGTCGCTCCTGACCGAGATGAGATTTTTGGGTCCCACGCAGCCCATGCTTGTGCCCAGTCTGCCATTGAGCTTGAGGACAACCAGCTTGTCGAGCAAGACCTTAGCCTCGCCACGAGGTACGTCCACTCTTGGATATGAGATGACAGAGTCCTTCAAGAGGGGCTGGATCTTGTCCCATTGGATGGAATTGCCGACTCGACGATCTGCGAGGAACTTTGTGAAAACCTTCTGAAACCCGTCCGAGTTGGCAGCAAGCTCCTGGGGATCAGTGCACACACACACAAACAAACATACATATATATATTAAAAGCTAAACCTTCAGGTATGTAGCCATACTATTTAGCTAATGAATATAACACCCAGGCAAGATAGATGTTTTACTGGTGTGCATGCAGTCAGAAATGGTGAGTAAGCTAGCTGAGTTGTAACTCATATTTCACACAATAAAGGTTCGCTAATTTCTTTTGTAATCTTAAATACCCTCCATTCTAATCCTTACATTTATTGCCAATAAGAGAAAAAAGACAATGCTCATTGTAAACCGCACCCCCTTAGTACACGTTCCAAAATTTTCACCTTGAGTTTTCTTGAATTTAAAAGAAGTAAAAGAAACTAGAATTATCCATAAAGTAGTGTGTAATGTACACTGAAGCTCCAATTCCAGCACTCAGTAAACCTCGTGGTAGAAAGCAAACTATCATCATTTGCCCCCATGATTATGACGTAATTACAGGCATTACCCACAGTACATTTATGATTGTACCGCCAAAAACTAGCTTTTTCTGGACACTTAAATCAGAATGATTTTTTTTTGGGGGGGGGGGGGCACATTAATAAGGCTTAAATTGTCTAGTACAACAATTTGATGCCGCTTTAAATTCTCAGGAGGCCACTGTCTTCAAGATCCGTGGTTTAATGACCGACTGACAAAGTGAATATCAAACCCTAACACGAATGCACACTGAGAATTAACAAGTACATGACATTAATAAATTCCATGGAAATTCAGTATTATTGCCAAGAAGTGCATGAACTTGCATCTACAAGTATGAACATTCAGCATTTAAAAGGGACTAGTGAAACTAAATGTGACTACCTAAATATGTGCTACTATTGTGGCACCAAAGACCATCTGACTGCCAAGGTCAAAAAAGAAGAGAAGGAGGAGGAGGAGGAAAAGAAGTAGAAAAACAACATCCTGTCACTAGTAAAAAACAACCCCCTCTATACAACTCTGAGAGTACTACAAACACCACATGTTGTTAAAAACAAAACTACGTGTGAACACAACTTTGCACATGGTAGCAAGCTGTTCCTCATAGCTACTATAAAATAAGACTAGATACATGTACGACAAGAAGAAACTTCTGTGGTCACTGGATAGAAGCCAGACACAAGAGCTGTAGAGAGGGCCCTACAAGTGGGAACAGTCCATGATATATAATCTATTTGAGATCCAACAGATCTCAATTGCTCACTTAATTGGCTACAACAACAGTATCCCCACCCAGATGGAGCGGTTACACTTGTTGGCATGCCGACTAAAAATCTGTAGAGAGGGCCCTACAAGTGGGAACAGTCCATGATATATAATCTATTTGAGATCCAACATCTCAATTGCTCACTTAATTGGCTACAACAACAGTATCCCCACCCACAGATGGAGTGGTTACACTTGTTGGCATGCCGACTAAAAATCACTAGCCATCAGACCTCGTTGAGCAGACTTGCTTCCCCCGCTAGCCAAAGCACAGATCGAAATGCGTAAATGACAACGCTGTTGTTGGAAGTGACAACAGTGTTGTCATGGTAACCTGTTCACGCCTAGCGTGCACACAGATTCCAGTTTGACCACACGCTTACAGATGCTTTACACTTTACTTAGAAAAACCTTAAAACAAGTTAGCGATGAAATGGCACAATTATTGGGAAGCTGAAAGTTTGAGAAAGACCTTGAGCAATAACATCAGGCGGAGGGGATGAGGGGTATGATGCAATTAGGGAATAAATTATATTATTAAAGCATTACATTTCTGACACTTAAATCACAACAAACAATAGCTGGATATAGCAACAATCCCACCACTCAGACACGCCCCTCTAGCCAATTGCTCTTCTGACCCCACTGCTCAGACACGCCCCTCTAGCCAATTGCCCCTCCCACCGCTCAGCCCCTAGCCAATTGCCACTCCCACCTAATCAACAATCCCACCGCTCAGACACGCCCCTCTAGCCAATTGCCTCTCCCACCTAATCAACAAACCCACCGCTCAGACACATCCCTCTAGCCAATTGCCCCTCCCACCTGGACTCCATTGCTCAACATACAACAGTATAACAACAGCAACATGCACACACTAACAAATATGTGTTAGTGTTATAATTAATTACCATATTTGGGTCCAACTCTCAAGCATTACAATGTATCTTGCTTGAGTTCACACTCACTTTCTCTGTCTCAGGCAGGATTGGGTGCTGGAGCGAAGTCACTCTTAGCACTTCCTTTTGACTATAGAGGACTCTCTTGGAGGTATTGACTATTTCTATATATTTTGGTGTAATCATTTTTGTAGCTATTTGTTATTTTTATACATAGTGCTGGAGGAGATCAAGATTTAAAGAGTGTTATTTCTCTTCCTAGTAAGTAGTGTATGGTTGTATTAATTTGAAGTGACTACTGCCAGATAATGACACTGATGGAAATTCTGATTCAAGAATATGATTTATCTATTGAGCTATAGCCATGATTAATTTATTTTAACGCTGATGATTACAATTACATTAATTCATTCAGTCCAAAATGCCCCATAAATAATTGTGGTCATTCTTTTTCCTTGAACTGACTGATGTGAACTACTTTTTTCTATGGTTGCTTGGTTCCTAGCTCCTTTAAGTTAAATAGGGACAGCATTGTATGATTTTTTAGCAAAATCTTTAGAGTGTGTTTCTTTTCTTATGATGATATATTATATAGATAACAGTATGACTGACTATATGCGTATTTCATGTGTGTGTGTGCGTGTTTGTTTTGTAGTCATTTGTATTATGTCTTGTATTCTGGTATAATGTTATATAGACATTCTCAAGCAGTACAATCCAGCACTGTTTGGCTATTCTACTGGTTTGTCTTTTATCTATCCTAAAAATTTGAATGTGGCAAGATCTGGAGTCACATCCTTGTGAGTGTGTGCATGTGTGAGTATGTGCATGTGTGAGTGTGTGCATGTGTGAGTGTGTGCATGTGTGAGTGTGCGCATGTGTGAGTGTGTGCATGTGTGAGTGTGCGCATGTGTGAGCGTGTGCATGTGTGAGTGTGTGCATGTGTGAGTGTGTGCATGTGTGAGTATGTGCGTGTGTGAGTGTGTGCATGTGTGAGTGTACATGTGTGTGCACTCGCTCGTATTGTTAAAGTATAAATAGGGTGCCTCTGGAGTTCAAGATCTCGAAGGACCAGGTCCCGCACTAGCGCACTCAATTTAACAGCCTGACAGAGGCTACCGCCAGCAACTGGTATTTTATGCGAAAGTCAGGAACATTGAGGAATCGATGGTTACAACTTATAAGGGTGGCTATGACATAAAACTACAGTGGGTAAGAAAGGGGCGGAGATACGTCAAAATGGTGATCATTACCAGAGGCGCAAGGCCCCAGGTAGGTGAAGTGTGGGAAACAATCAAAGGGTGATAATAGGTATGAATAACAACTGAGTCAATAGAGTCCAGCTCGTGTGCGGTTGAACCTGAACACGTATAATTATACAAAGTTAGTTTTTAGTTGACATTTGTTCATGTTAGTACGTATCATTCTGTTCCACCTAATGTCTAGAAACTACTTCATCAAGCTGAGTATTTGGTGGAGAAGATGGACTCAATATTTGGATCTGTGAGTAGCTATTGAGTTGTCATGACTTCTATTCCATTCATGTGACACAACACAACATTGAATGTAGCGCAGAGCTGCAGACTCAAAATGGAAGGTCATTACGATGATGGCTGCCTTCAATGACATCTGCTTTGATTGTTGGGGAAGGGTGAGTATTCTGGCTCATAGCCCTCGTTATTTTAGTGTTATTAACCTCAATGCGCATGCGCGAAAGAGTTATAGTAGTCATCTTGTCTGTCTGTCTGTCTGTCACGCTCTGATTTCGGAGATTACTGACAATTAACTGTTGATTTAGGTATGAACTTACTCAGAATGACGATTTAAGACCTTTTATTGTGCTTTTTTTTTTTTTGAGCTGATTCTTGAGAAAATGCGAAGCTTCAGCTCTGCGTAGGTACCAGCTTTTGTGGGTAACACCCACTAACGTCACATCATAATCACATGAGCAAATAGATTCTTGCAGCCAGTGATGTAGTTTGCTTTATGCTCGGGGAAGTTAACGGAGTTAAAAGTAGTGAAGTTTCGCATTGAAAATGTATACCGGTGAGTGTGCTTCTGGCTAGTTTAGTTTCTTCTCTTATGAAGGCAGCATTTCTATGTACCATTTTCATTGCTCAAGCTATATTGAAGCCTCATTAAAATAGCTAATACATTGCTTGTTATTTTGGAAGGAGATTATTCAGCGAAGCGAGCGAAGCGAGCGGAGCTGACTCTCTAATGAGTTTGCGATATATATATATATTTGGTGAGCGAGCGTAGCGAGCAAGACACTTACAGTATTGGGGTAACACAATCGAAAATCGGGGATGTTTATTTGTATATGTTTGGACGTACGTATGTCATTTTGTACTTTGACCCTCGCATTTTTGTGTTAGTTATGTGGTCGACCCGTCCCAAATTGCATTAAACAGAATCCTCTCGTTTATCGACCAGTACCCGTGTCACCCTAGAAATTGAATTGTTTACCGTTTTGAATTCTTTTGCGGGTGCAGTTAAAACTTGAAAACTTAAGGGACTTCCATTTCTATTCGAGTTAGTGGCGGTGGTAAGTCAATGCGCTCTTTGTCACGGTTATAAGCCGTGCCAACAGTATTTACTTGTAAATACATTGTCCACTAGACTACCGCGAAGGTAAGTCTGTGTAGGTGCATGTCCAGTTGTGTCAAAGCATTGTGTGTTACAACCACTACTTAGCTAAACAATATCACAAAAAAAACTTTTAAATAACGTGTATTGTTTTGTTGTTGTTTTTTTCCTTCAATTCAAGCAGTTGCAGAGAGTTGTTACTATGGCACTGAAATATCTTTACCTTGTATGCGAAATTAAAAAAACTGGACCTTATTTTCAGTAGCTTCAGTGTTAGAAGTCAAAATCATTCATATAAAAATAGTATAGTCTTTAGGCTCGCTCGCCATTTGTGCTTAAGCACACCACTAGTTAGGTCTAGAAATTGTTTTTGTTCTTGCGTGGGCGTACGTGTGTACCCTTTCTCCTACGCGCTTGCGCGGGCCGGGTAACTTTCTTAGCAACATTTTGTTTTGTTTACCCGCCGTACGAAGTAGCCATGCCCAGTAGACAAAACGTTAGAAACGCTCGGTCAAGAACTTTAAGGACGTTAGAAACTCCTGAAGAAAAATTAGTAAGGAGAGCGATAAGAAATGAAAAAGACAGGGCAAGGAGGAGGAGAACTAAAATGAAACAGAAACAGGTAGCAAAGTAAAGAATCTGACAGTATTTTGTAGCCACACCAAGCATGCATGGAATAGCTGCAATTACAGGGAACATGCATCGCTCGCTTTGCTATTTTGTGCTATTAGAGCACATCACTAGTATTGTAATAGCTAGGTAGTGCTTAATAGCGCTGAGGGTTCGCACCTTTGGTGCTTAATTTATTGTTGTTGTTTTTCTTTATGTAAAGCTCTTCTCTATCACCTCATGTTCAGTTATGGTTTGGTTATTCCGTATTGTGCATGTTCAAAGTTAGACTTATTGAGGACAGTCTTGTAGTCCTATTTTTGTGACTATTATCTTATATAATAATACGCTAGTCTTAAAGTAACAACTACAACAACAACAACAGTTTGTGTATTCATTAATAGTTCATGATTAAGTTAATAATTAAAGTATCATTAACTGAATGGGTTAAAAGAAAAACTAAAAGCAGGAGAAATTGTTGAGGAAAGAATTGCAAATGTTTTAAAAGGGGCACACAGCTAAGTTCACAATCATGGGAAGGACAGAGAGACTGAGAAGCAGGAGAGATTGACATGGGTGAAGAAAGAGAGCAGGAGAGGGAAACTGAACTAACTATACCAAATGGTATAGGATAATAACAATGGATAAAAAAACCTGCTACTACATTCCAAAATTTGCAAACACTGGTACATAAAGTGCCACTGTGTGGTGGGGTACCTTACTGGTTCTCAATAAATGTGTTGAAATGTCAAGCATATGTGCTAAGCATTTGTATAGGTGCAGGGTTCTATCTAGAAAATTATGTTTGGGGTGGGAAGTTCGACCAAGTCCACCGTCTTCATATATGTACTTAGTTACAAGGCAATATTTCTCTTAGAGAGTAATTAGCATCAGGGTTGTGGCAATTACAGGAGTAAAGTAATCAATTACAATTACAATTACTTAAAAAATTTTGCTTCTCAATTACAATTTCAATTACCAATTACACCTTTAAGAACTAATTACAACAAATCTGTTAGCAATTACATACAATTACATCACATCACCTCCTCAGGATAAGTGGTCATGTAATAGGGCCCACAAAGTTTGTAATTTTGTTTCATCAATTCTTCTTAAAAGAGAAAAGTTTATTTCTATCTACATTAAAAAATTATAAAAACTGAGAATTCATTTTCTTGCTAGCACCCATGTGCTTTAGAACTGACCCTTTACCAAAGTGGTCTTTGACCCCAACTACTTGCCAATTACAGGTATGCAATTACAATTACAATTACAATTACTGCAGATGGTGTAATGATTACAGCTAATTACAATTACCAATTTGCAATTACCACAACACTGATTAGCATGAAATCCTTTTGAGTTGAATGCTGTCATTTTGGGCTCAGCCTAATAGTATACTGCACATAGCATGCAAATATTAGAAGGAAAGCTGGGAATTTGGGGGGGGGAGGGGGGGGGAAGGGAGGGAGAATCTGAGATGTTTGGGAGAAGAAGTTCCCCTCTCACCAAAATGGAGCCCTGTAATGGTGATTTATTGTCATTGTCAAACACTCATAATCACATCAGTCTACAATTTTATCCAGAAGGCTTATTGAAGGGTATTCTATTCTGATCTTTACTTTTGGCAGTCATGTCCTGATTAATAATACAATTTATTAAAATGTTTAAAAAACTATGAATTACATTATTACTTAATTGTAACAACAACAAATTTACTTACAGGTGCAAGACCATGCTTTTAACTGTCAAGAAAACATCAAGAAAGCTTTGGACTATTTGTCTGCTAATGTAAGTCCAGGAAGTGTCTAGGATTCTGTCAGTAATTTATCTCTTGTAGGTCAGAAGGGCCTTTGTTAATATAGTTCTTCCTCCAGATCCTTCTGAACTGATAGGTAAAACTGAAGGTTTCCGCTGCACCTTGTCTCACCTGTGAGTGCTCACTGGTGGTTCTATGACTTGTTTCCTTTTTAGTTTTTGTTGTTTTGTTTCTTTTCATTATCAGAATTGTCTGTCCTTGTTTGGCTGCAATAGATGCATCCATGGGATCATTAAAACAGAAGCTGTTTGGAGTAAGACTGGTTTTATTTGTTTGTCTAATCTTTTCTTTTTTGTAAACATTTGATAGTAATTTTAATATTACTTAGTCACTGAAAGATTATTCAGAATAGTGCTTTAGTTATTCCTCAAATTGTGTTACTAGACTAGCTAATTCATCAATTAACTTGATGTGTATAGGAATATATCCATCAGCTAATGGAAGACAAAAACCACTACAACAGAGAAGATTTCACCGTCGTGGTACAGCCATTCTTTTACAATGCACAAGTTCCTGAGGTATGATGTTTATTTCAAAAACTAGTGATATCTCAGCCTTATATACAATATTCACATATAGATTGACACTTTCTCACCTAAAGGGGTCTGGAAAAACGCAAAGGGAAAATGTGAAAAAATCTTAGTTGTCGCCGGGGATTTGAACCCAGGGCCACTGACTTAGCCACCAGTGCTCTAACCACTGAGCTACGACAACCCTCGACTTCCAAGACTCTCACATTTTTCCTTTATATTGTTGAGTAGTACTGCTTGCTGCAGTCTCGTACTCAACAGACCACCAATTATGTGCAGTCAGAACACCTTTTCGGTGTTGACCGGAAACACCTCTCCTTCCGGAAACACCTCTCCTTCCGGAGAGGAGCCATAATCTGTGGATTAAAAAGGCTTTACCATCACAATTAGCAAGTTCTGACCCTTCATAAAGACTAGATTGACACTTTCTCATCTAAAGGGTTCTAGAAAAAAGCAAAGGAAAAATGTGAAAATAAGAGGTTGTTTACTTTAAGAGGTGACACAAAATTCTTGGAGGAGAGAATTCACAATCACCAAATGATAGATCAAAGAACTTTCAATCATAAATGAATCAATCAAGTTCTGAAAAATGTGAAAAATGTATTTTCACATTTTTCCTTTGCTTTTTTCCAGACCCCTTTAGGTGAGAAAGTGTCAATCTAGTTTTTATGAAGGGTCAGAACTTGATAATTGTGAAGTATTCACATATTCTCCCTCTCTTAAGACATTCCCTAAATTGTAAGCTCCAATCTATCTATTCTTTTTATCGATATTGTTTATGGAGGGGGAGGGGAGAAATGAACTCAAGAAAGAGAGATGCACATCTGTTGTATGTTGTTGTTGTTGTTGTTTTTTTTTTTGTTTTTGTTTTTTTTTAATTCTCTTCCCTTATTCTGAATTAACACAATAAGATAGCTAACATATGATTGAAAGTTCTTGATCTATCATTTGGTGATTGTGAATTCTCTCTTTCCAAGAATTTCGTGTCACCTCTTAAAGCAAACAACCTCTTATTTGTGAACTGAAACCACTGGTCCTAAAATTGTTCTCAGCATGCAAGTATAATATTTCAATATTTCCTAATACCAGCCATGCAATTAATTTCCCCCCCACAGGTTCCAAATGCGAGTTTAATTTTACTTCAAACTGGTGACAGAGGCAATGATAAAAATTGTATAACACAGTCGCCATTGATGTTGGTTTACTTTAGCAAAAGTAAGTATCATTTGATTACCTAAAGTGTATTTTATTACTGCATGAGTTTGACTTGATGTTATTGCTAAGCTATGTTAATAGTTCACATGATCAATACTTTGTTTTTAAGTAGTTACAAATTTATATTTATTATGTCATTAGATGTACAATGACTACTTTGGACCTGACTGCAGTCATCTAAATGAAAGGGGCCAAGCATTGGCTGCTCTGCAATTGTGGAACAACATGGCAAGTCATGTGATAGTCATGTGATAGTCAAGGAGTAGGAGATAAGTCAGTGATAGACAGTCAAGGAAATAAGTCATGTGATACTCAAGGGATAAGTCATGTGATACTCAAGAGATAACTCATGTGATACTCAAGGGATAAGTCATGTGATACTCAAGAGATAACTCATGTGATACTCAAGGGATAAGTCATGTGATAGTCAATGGATATGTCATGTTGTAGTGGCCATTAATGTGTAATGTTTACCTAAACATTTTTTAGCTTGAGCCTCTTGGTGCCAAGACAGATGGACTGACCTGGGACAGCCTCCCATACTTTAAGTGTCCATCAGTGGTAAGTTAAACTATGGTAAATGGTAAGCTTTTTTTTTTCTATGTGGCGATACAATACTGATTTTAAAAAAGGCAATAACGGAATAACCACACTTATTTCAGGTTCCTATAGTTGTCTTCTATATACCCTTTGATCTTTGAATCAATAAAGACAACTAGGTAGCTGTGGTGTTGTGGTAATTGTAGAGTTTTGATGGTATTGTGGTTTTTGTTTTTTGTTTTTTGTTGTTGTTTTTAAATCAAACCTACTGCCAGCTGACTACTGCCTGCTGTTAAACTTTAAACCGATTTAAAAGTAGTAAATAATGGATTTTATGGCCAGTCATAAGCAGTATATAATACAAAATAAATTAATGTTAATACATGTAAATTAAAATGGTACAGTAATTGTTAGCTATACAGTTAAAAACATTTTCCATTGTTTTAAGTGTTTGTTTTTGTCGATGATGGTGAAATACCAGGCAAGTGCAGGCTTAATGTTATGTCTGCAGGAATGTCCATATTTCTTCACTTCTCTCAATAGTGAAAACTCCAATTTATTTTATTCGTCACTATCATCAGCAGCCAAGCAGCTCCAACCAAGTCATTAATCATAATAATTATTTAATTATTGTATAAATGTTTGTTTGCTTTTTAATAGTTTGTACTATTTATTGAATGTACGAGAGAACCTGATATCACAGAAAACTAATTTGCCATGCAGTCCATATTCTTTTCATAAATTGTAAGCAGTAGCTAATTTCTGTCACGAAACTTCAACAGCCTTGATGCTTTCTTTGATTCTTTGTCGAGTATCCTCACAGGCCATAAGTGGAGGGATATTTATTTGATCCATTCACGCTCTCTATCATCTCATCTTTGTCAGGATGCAAGAACAAGGCGATGGTCTGTTGTGGCTGTGGTAAGAGAGGAAAGAAGCATGGATCAGTGGAAGAGTAAGTCACTAGAACATACTGTAGCCATGTATATATCTCCAGTCCATCGCTGCATGATATCACCAAGATTAATCAACACTGCATCTTCTAGATACGTAACATCAATGTATCCTCCATTACACTTCTTCCCCCTGGAAATGGCTAATATCCAGAGAATACACGACAACAACAATACACAAGACATGTAAGCGCGCCATTATGACACTAATCCTAACTTAAGGTGGTAGTTTGGAGTGGGTGGTGGGAGATAAAAAGAGCTTAACTTCTTTTCTTTACTAGTTTAGTTTGACTAAATAGCTCAATTTGCTCACTGGTTGGCTACAGTTCCCCAGCCTTGCATCCAAATCGGGATATGAAAATAGAGAGATTGGAGAGGAGTATGCATGCCCAATGGAAGCCATATGCCACCTGCCACTCATGTGGCTGTGTGTGGGTGGAGGTAGTTTGTGGGTTTATGGTTGCTGTGACATTTGTGAAGTCATTGGCCAGTAAGCCAATGACATACTAGCAGGGGTATACAGCTAGCTAGCCTCTAAAATAATATTTGCAACGTAGAAGGGGAAAATATCGTGCTGTACATTCTAATATATTTAAGATTATAATTGTAGATCAACCTACAACAAATAACTTTTAGCTAATATGACCCGTCAAAATATAACCATTCTTCTCATGAAATAGCTAAAAAGAAATTATAATAATGAGCAGATTCCATAAACTGCACCTCTTGGCTGGGAAACTGAAGCTACCAACATGCACACCAAGTACTCATTTCCAGGAATAGCCACAGAATCGTTTTCTCACTACCCCATCTCCCTTAATCTCTCTCTCTCTCCCTGAGCACACACTTAAATTTGAATGCCTAAATGTATTATACTTTTTTTCATGTGACTATAATTTATTGCAGGATTACTTGATAGACGCTCATAGATTATTCCGCATAGTATCAAAATGTTTAAATTACAAAATGAATGTAAAATGACTGCATACACATGGCCGTAGGAGCTGGGGCGTCTGGGGCGGCCAGAGCCGCCCCACTTTTTTGACTTCCCTTGTACTTTGACCCCTCAGTGGTTGGTACTTATCGTCAACGCTTTCCGTCTGGCCGACGTGCGGGAAATGACTTCTGCTACTTCTTCTACGGCTTCTTCCAGCCACTTGACCGCTCTAGCGGACGATAAACCAAATCAACCTACTAAATTCCACTTCCCTCAGAGAGAATTTGGTAAGGCTTCAGTGGTGTTTCGTTCATTTCAGCCTCAATGGTTTAAAAGGTGGCCATGGTTACATTACAGGGAAGAGGGAGACCTGGCTTTTTGTTTCACTTGCATGACAGCCTTTAGAAACCAACACCTTCATGCTGTTTCTACTAAGGAGCAATCTTTTATTTCAGTTGGATTTTGTAATTGGAAAGATGCCAGTAAAAAATTTAATAAGCATCTGGAAAGTCATTGTCACAAAGAAGCTGTGCTGAAAACCACTGCTACTGTGAATGTTTGTGAAATACTGTCATCTGGATTGGCAAAGGAACATTTGGAACGAAGACAATGTTTCTTAAAGGTGCTTTCTAGTATACGTTTTTTATCAAGGCAAGGCCTGGCACTCCGTGGTGATGGTGATGAGTCTGATTCAAATTTTATGCAGCTAATTAACCTGCGTTCCGAAGATGATGAAAGGATTTTAGATTGGATTAAAAAAAAACGGATAAATACACCTCACCAGAAATGCAGAATGAAATGATTAAAGTTATGGGTCTATCAATTGTTCGCAAGATTGCCTCAAATATTCGAAGTTCACCATTTTATACTATTATGGTGGACGAAACAACAGACATGGCCAATATAGAACAAGTAGTAGTTTGCCTCAGGTGGGTTAATGAAATATTTGAAGTACAGGAAGAATTTGTGGGTCTCTATCAGGTAGAATCTGTGCATTCTGAGAAAATATATCAAGTTATTACTGATATACTGTTGAGACTAAATCTGTGTATGTCCAAGATACGTGGCCAATGTTACGATGGTGCTTCTGTGATGACAGGAGTAAAATCAGGTGTAGTGGCCAGAGTGAAAGCAGCTGAACCTAGAGCTGTGTTCACTCACTGCTATGGGCATGCACTAAATTTAGCATGTGCAGATACGTTTCGACAGTGCAAATTGATGCAAGATGCTTTAGATACTACACACGAAATCACTAAGCTAATTAAAAAATCTCCTAGACGTGATAGTATATTTAAACGATTAAAAGAGGAAATGGCTTGTGATGGATCTGGAATTCGAGTATTATGTCCAACAAGGTGGACAGTGAAAGCTGAAGCATTAAACAGTATAATAAACAACTTCACTGTTTTATTAGAGCTCTGGGATGAATCACTAGATGTTGTCAAGGATTCTGATATGAAGGCTAGGATTCAAGGTGTTGCTGCTCAAATGAGAAAGTTTGAATTCTTTTTTGGAGTTTCTTTGGGATTTCTCATTTTAAGGCATACTGACAACCTGAGCAAAACTCTACAAAGAGCAGATATGTCAGCAGCTGAAGGTCAAGAAGTGACGAGCTTAACTCTAGCAACACTGAAGTCTTTACGAAATGATTCTAGTTTTGATCTGTTTTGGAAGCGAACATGTGCTGTTGTAGATAAATTGGATATAAATGGGCCCACCTTACCACGACGTCGTAAAGTTCCACGGCATCTTGATGATGGATCAGAACAATCATTTCCAGAGACAGTAGAACAGCACTATCGCATTGTGTATTTTGAAGCACTGGACCTTATTATCTCACGTGTTTCTGATCGTTTTGACCAGCCTGGTTACAAGACATATTCAAAGGTACAGAATCTACTTCTCAGAGCTGCTAGATCCGAAGATTATAGTGAAGAACTTCAGTTTGTTCAAACATTCTATGGCTCAGATTTTGATCCAGTACAACTTTCAACTCATCTCGAAATATTTTCAAATGTTTTTCACCAATCTAAGAGAGTTACTCTCTCAGATATTTTAGTGTATTTTCGTGGTGGTTCTAGTCAAATTCACTTGATATCTCAAGTAGGCAAATTATTAATGTTATTATTAGTGATGCCAGCAACAAATGCTCAAAGTGAGAGATCATTTAGTGCTGTACGACGAATAAAATCATATCTTCGTACTACTATGTCACAGCAGCGACTCAATCATTTGATGATTCTACATGTTCATCAGAGTGAAACTGACAATTTAGATCTCATTCAAGTAGCCAACGATTTTATTGATGGCAAAGATCATAGAAAGAAGATATTTGGAATTGAGTTCAAGCAAACTGATCTTTCAAAATAAATATTTTCATATACACTTAAACTTCACTATTTAAATCCTTCATTTATTCTGGAATTTCTCAATTATATTATCAATCATTTGTGCACTTCTCCCCTAATTCATTCAATCAATATTCATTTGTGTAATTTCTCATTTAGCTAATTTATAGCTATATATTTTTGTGCAATTCTACTTAATTCATTCAATCAATATTTCAGTCTAATCTAGTATTGTGATATTTTGTACCTTTTCAAAGAGACAATTACACATAACAATGTAGATAAAGCCTATTTCATATAACTCTAGGTAAAGTTTAGACTGAGCATGGCCTCCCCACTTTTGAAACCCTTCCTACGGGCCTGATACAAATTGTATTGTGGTTAGACAGCATCTCCCAACGAAGGATTGTGATAGCTAAGAACAAGGTATTGATGTGAGCAATAATGAATAATTTTGTTTGTGTTGTCATCAAGAGTACAAAGAATAGCATCAATATGAGAACAATTTTTCTCAAGTTAAACTACTTACATATACAAACTATATTTCTTTGCCATTAATCTTGATAAAAGTGATAGAAAACGAACAAATTAGTTTATTGAAACAGCTGTAGATGCTAAGAAAGCTGCTAATTCCAGCTATATATACGTACTTGCCAAAGTAAAGCTAAACACCAAAAGAATTGTTAAATAAAAAGGATTTCGGTATAAGCTAGCTGTCATTCATTATTTAGATTTCTCTGATGAAATAAACGGTGCTATTTTTATTGGACAATAATAACATTTAACAATACGTATTGATATTTCGTATTGAGACCACCCAGAAGTGGCTATCATCAATCTAACCGCTCCATACATATTTTTATTTATGAAAACATTGATATCACCAAATGGCTGATACATGTATATAAACACGAAATTTTCAGAAATAAATAGCTATTACAATGTTAAATACTATGAAACTTCAACAGCCTTGATGCTTTCTTTGATTCTTTGTCGAGTATCCTCACAGGCCATAATGGAGGGATATTTATTTGATCCATTCACGCTCTCTATCATCTCATCTTTGTCAGGATGCAAGAACAAGGCGATGATCTGCCTGCTCAGATGCCTAGTGTCATTTGTTGGTAGCAACACTCTGTGTGGCTGTGGTAAGAAAGGAAAGAAGCATGGATCAGTGGAAGAGTAGCTAAGTCACTAGAACATACTGTAGCCATGTATATATCTCCAGTCCATCGCTGCATGATAGCACCAAGATTAATCAACACTGCATCTTCTAGATATGGAACATCAATGTATCCTCCATTACGCTTCTTCACCTTGGAAATAAAAGTTTTCTGAGATATAGCTACTGTATTTGTAAGTTGATACAAATGCTTTCTACATATTCAAGTATAACACCTGTATATTATAATATATTATAGCTTATATGTAATTTTTCAAATGTTTTAGGGAATAAAAGTCATTATATTGTCATCAATCTGTCCAGGAGCTTTATAGTTGTGTAATCTACTCATATTGAGCTGGTAATAAATCCTCTTCTGCATTCTTTCATCCAAGTACAGAAAAAAGAATACAATTCATAATAGTACAGCACTTAATTTCCCATTTAGTGCAGAGAAGTTCTATCCGTAGTAAACGAAATTGGTCCAATAAATTTGAAGGAGCCATACTACATTGAAAAAAGTTCTTAACTGTAATTCATAGTTTCATGTATCTAGACTCTTTACCAAACCGCTGCACGTTGAAATGATCTGGTGATACTGATGCTATGTCTGGTCTAATGGAATGCAAGTAACAGCCTGGTAGCAATTAACCTATGCTGATGCAAGATATCCTGGTTTCACACTGTTATCTACCACTGGACTCAATATGTCATATCTTGGTTTTATCGGCACACGTATGTTCACACCACAGGAAGTATTTGATCATGGGTCATTCTGTTATTTGTTAGATTATTGTCAGATGTGTCACCTCTAGTTTCTAAATAAACTACATCGAGTGATTTGTATAGCTACCTAACTAATAATTATAGGGAGTGAGCGATAGCTACAATAAAAGAGAAAAAGAAAAAAAAAGCTGGCTTACCATTAACAGGTGATAGCACGGGTAACCTGTGTAATTTCCTCCTACTAATTGAGATAATAAAGTTTGAGAAAACTGTAGCATACTTATCATTTGTGTGTTAGAGCAAAGTAGCTATGAATGTAGCATAATACAGACTAAGTATTTTTAAGAATATACCTGAAGCCCTCCAATGGGAGATGGAAACAGAAGAGTGATGGTCCCATAGTCCACATGCTCCCCACACCTTAACTGGCCCTCTTTAATGACTGTTGAAGAAGGCAGTGGAGGGTAATGGTTCACTCTAATGCTACTGAAGCTATCCCTGTAACCAATAGCTTGATGTCTCTTCACAAAGAACTGGGGATCCTTTAGAAATTCAAATAAATGTTGGCAAATATTTACATATGTATGTATGCATCATTACACATGTGTGCTTGTGCTGTAGTTGCTTAATAAGTTATTGTAGTTGTGGGGGTACAAGGGCCGAGATGGACAGGTAGATGTACGCTGCCACCAGGTTCCTTGGCAGCTACCTTGTAAGGGGTATTTCTTCTGGGACCGATAAAGCAGAAGAAGAGACAGGAAAAGATGTGGTGATACAGCATGAATGTGATTTAGTTAACTATTGTAAAGAGGGGAAGAGGGTAATTGACCAAAGGAAATGTTCGGCTATACCTTGGTGTAAAAAGTCACAATTGATGAATATCATTATAATGTTACTATGAATAGCATATAGATATCAATGGTAAGGTAGCATAGGTAGCACTGGTAGCATAGGTAGCACAGGTAGCATAGGCAGCACTGGTAGCATAGGTAGCACTGGTAGCATAGGTAGCACTGGTAGCACTGGTAGCATAGGTAGCACTGGTAGCATAGGTAGCATAGGTAGCATAGGTAGTATTTTGGTAGCACTGGTAGCACTGGTAGCATAGGTAGCACTGGTAGCATAGGTAGCACAGGTAGCATAGGTAGCACTGGTAGTGCTACCTATGCTACCTATGCTACCAGTGCTATCTATGCTACCACCAGTGCTACCTATGCTACCAGTGCTACCTATGCTACCAGTGCTACCTATGCTACCAGTGCTACCAGTGCTACCTATGCTACCCATGCTACAGTGCTACCAGTGCTATCTATGCTACCTATGCTACCAGTGCTACCTATGCTACCAGTGCTACCCATGCTACAGTGCTACCAGTGCTACCTATGCTACCAGTGCTACCAGTGCTACCTATGCTACCTATGCTACCTGTGCTACCTGTGCTACCTATGCTACCAGTGCTACCTATGCTACCAGTGCTACCTATGCTACCAGTGCTACCTATGCTACCAGTGCTACCTATGCTACCTGTGCTACCAGTGCTACCTATGCTACCAGTGCTACCTATGCTAGCATAGGCAGTACTGGTAGCATATAGTATAGCAATAATGTGAATATTGTGATGCATACATTTTATTTCACTATTAATTATGCAATTCATGTTCTTTCTAATCCTATCCAGGCCTTCATACAGGATTTTTATTCCTACCTAGGACAGCTTCAGTTTAAAAGATCTTTCAGCTATATGAACCTCATTAAAACCCGCATATAACACTGACCAAAACCTTGGTCGGCTCATGAGAATTGCTATTGAGGGTTCTGATCTTTCAGCTGTAAACTTTCAAGTTCTAGAAATTAAAACAAATAAATAAAGAAAAGAAGAACTGAGCTTTGTTTTTTTGTTTTATAATAAAATCATTTAGCTCTGAGTCACAACTTATAATTATAATTAAAATTTCAGATTTCTTTGGTGGGAGGGGGATTTCAGCCCCCCTTCCTGTAAATTCAGACAATGCAAAAACCAGCAACAGCGAAAACAACATATTAGTAGGTAAGAAGGGCGGGGAAAAAAGTTTCCGTGCTGTATGCGCTGCAGAACATTTGGTGGCGTTGGTGTGATCCTCTGTCGTGTGATTGTCTGTGGCCCTGATCAACTTTGTCATTCCGCCTCGTCATCAGTGTTGGAGACTACTGGTCACCATCTTTCCTTGCTGTGGTAGTGTTACAGCTTCTGTTGACCGGTGAGTGGAGGTTTTCTGCATTTCGTGGGCTACTCCCATTATGAGATAGTGTGTGGTTAGGTGAAGTTCCTGTTCTCACATATGGTTCCAGCCAGGCTAGGGGTGGCAAATTTAATTTTTTTTTCTTCGGATTTTGGGAACCATTCTTGTCTAGACACTGTTATAAGGATTGAGGCACCTTCTGTGTTTCAGTTTCAGGAGTGATAAAAGCTGCTTCAAAGTGTGTGTGTATGTGTGGGAGGGAGTGGGGTACTAACTTAGTCTAGCAGAGCCAGACCCACGTAGCAGCAAAGCGTGCCGAGGGTCTGGGGACATGGCCACACCAAATTTGTTCTGGAGGAATGTGGAAGTGGCGAGTGCCCCACCTCCTTTATACCTGAATTTCTACTGCAGATTAGCCATGATTGCTAAACCTAGCATTGGAAAGGTTGGCGTGACACACACAGGAATTTCTATTAGTGGTTGAGGAGGGCTTTTCCCGGTATTTTGCTAATGGTAATTGACCGCCGCAATATATGTGCAGCAGAACAAATTTGGTATGGCCATGTCCCCCAGACCCATTCCCAGCGTAGCAATTTGGTAAAGGGTCTGGCTACGTCGGACTAGCACTAACTATCACAAGCCAATTTACTCTCATGAAAAGCACTTATGTTTCATGAAACAATATAACATTAATATTACCCAAGCTAAATACAAGCTTACTTAAAACGGTTGTTAGTAACTCACAAGTGCTGAACTATCTTGTATGTTGCGGTTATTGAAAGTTGAACAAGTGAACAAACCTTCCTTCTAGCAATTGTGAAACAGTATTCCTGTTTTGTATTACTGGGTTTGGGTTTATAGCTCATAAGTTCTGGGACGTCTTTGTATGTTACAGCATGTTGAACAACCAGTGGGACACACATGAATCAGCAAGAGAGAGTGTTGTCCATTAATGGGGGCTTCGCCACCAACCCCCCTTGTTGCTCGAGGGGGGGGGGGGGGGGGGGGCTATGCTCCCGCATCTCCCAGATGCTGTCACAAAAGCATGTTTAGGCTATTTTAGGTTCATTTGACAATATGACTATAGTGCACACCTATATAAGTGGGTGGGGCCTCCCAGGATTACCCATGGACAATTGACGGCAAAGCTGGACAGCTATGGCAAGAGGGACGGGTGGACATCCTGTGGAATATCCCAAGGGATCATGGGATGGGAGGACAGTGAAATACACATTCATCTGTAAGAGGGACAGGTGGACATCCTGTGGATTGTCTCATTGTCACATGGTGTGGGCTTGCTCAGGAGAGTTGTCACTCTGCTTGGTTTGCTCGCACCTGATGACAGCAAAATAGTTGCTGCCACCAGAGTCAAGGTCCTCTCTAGCTACCCAAGGCGAATCACTGACCAATCCTCAGGCTAGGTCTTAAGGTAGATTAAATTACTTTAATTAGAGAAAAATGCACACACAACGAATTGAATGACATGAACCAAGACTGCCACAATGACACAAAACTCAGCTTTAAATACAACACAGAAACCACACCTACAAGTCACACGAAAGGCTGCAAAGTTCCTGCTCTGCTACAGACATGCACACATGCATACAACATTCCTACATTTATTAACACAACTGACACAACTAAATTATGACCACACATGACTACACAATCAATTGCTGTTCTCATGCTACAGCATAAACAATTAATGTTCACACACACACACACACACACACACACACACACACACACACACACACACACACACATGTTCCTTGTTCTTCCTTCTTCATGTGGGTGTGCCCACACATGGAATCGTGGGATAGGATAGACATTTTACAACATTTCTGAACAGCACTCTAACCTGAAGGCTTTATCTCATTTTTGTGTATATCCAGGTTCCTATCTGGGATTCCTGAAGATGTGGCTGTGCAAGTCAAGGCCTTGGAACCAAAATTCATTTATGTAGCAGTTCATGTTGTGCACCAATTCATGAGCTCTTGGTTCGTTTCTGGTGGAGGGTCTCCCAGAACTACTCTTAGAAGGATGACATCTCATCGTCCAACTATTGGAGGCATGACCAGACACAAGGTCGACAAGGAGGTGAGTCTTCTAAATCCTCTGTACATGGTTGGGATCAAGTTGGTAGTAGCTTTGGTGGGTCTGGCAATGGCTCCGGTGGGTATAGTAGTTTGGGAATGGTTCTAGTAATAACTCAATTAATAGTTCTGGTAATACTAAGGCTCTTATGAAGCGGTGTAGTTGTTAAACAGCTGCATGCAGACTTGCTCTAAATCACTGTGTCAAACAAAGATTTATTGTTATTATCCCTCAGCGTGCATGCTTAAGAGGGTTATAGTAATTGTTTTGTGCGTTCTGTCATATTCTGATTTTGGAGATTACTGACAATTAACCCTTGTATTTTGTATGAACTTACTCAGAAGGCCAATTTAAGACCTATTATTGTGCTCTTTTTTTTATTATTTCAGGCTGGTTTTTTTTTAGAAAACACAGAGCTGTCAGCTCTGTCTAGGTACTAGCTTTTGTGAGTAATGCCCCTATTGTTACATCGTAATCACGTGAACAGATAATTTCATTCTGCTTGTAGTAGTCTTGCTTTGTGCTGGGAAATTTAACCAAGTGCTGAAGAGAAGTTTTGCGTGGAAAATGTATACCAGTACTGCCTTAGTGCCACAGGCAAAATTGCATCATATTCACCTTAATTGATTCTTTTCATGCATTGTGTAACCATTTAGCTAGTTATTCACATGCTTTAGGTGTAAGCATTATCAATAACTTGCTCTACTTATACCAGCTCTCAGCTATCATTCTTTTTAGTTTCACTACTTTGAAGGGCAAACTGAGCCCGAAATATTATAGAATATTATTACAGTAGTCAAATATTGGTCAACTGGAAAGTAGCTGGTGGGTTTTGCCATTTGAGTACTTTAATTAACCAATCAAATTTCTCTCAATGTCCGGTAGGAAAGCGTTATCCATATTCTTCCAAAATGCTGAGGGACTCCTATAAGCTTCATACGTTCTATTCTGAGGGTTTGAAGTCTGTAGGCGATGTGGTGTAACACTACCACATTATCAGATGTTCTCACTCTACGCACACACACACATTCATAACAACCAACCTGCTGAGCTCTATTTGGAACTTTCAATGTTAAACTTACCATTCAATCATCACGCATACACACACTCACTTATATTGTACAGTCTTGTCATCATTTAGTCAGTTCTGTTACACGTGCAGTATTTGCAAGCAGTAGCATTAAAATTCTGCAACCTTGTTGAATCTGGCCACAGAACTCTGGTGGCAGCGCTATCTGAGTGCGTCGTAATACCACATCTAGTGACATCAGTGGTTTCCTTCCCTTTCGTTCTTCATCCGGTGCAGTGACACACCCACGCCAGACGGGTTTTTCTTACTGTACTTGAAGGGTTGAACTATTCCGTGCCACTACATTTGATTGCTTGAATTGCGATCGTCTCCATCGAAAGGTGTACCTATTTGAATCAATTGTGATTTCCTCAGGGGCGTACCATACCTATTTGAATTGATTTCCTCAGTGGAAGGACTTGCATCGAATTCTCTCTTACCCCAACTCTCCATTTTCTGACAACATCTTGCAGCCAGCATCTCTACAAGCAGAGGCCATTCTGGGGAACACTGGATTGTCTCCTCCTAAAAGTTGAGTGCATCAGTGATGTGTATGCATCTGTGTTGTGCAGTATTAGGTTCTTATCATAGTGCAGAGACATGTTGTAAATTAACAATTGCTGTAGCACATATTTTGTAGTGTGTAACTTTAATTTCTAATTATTTTTATTTATTTTTTATTATTTATTTTTTTGCTGTCTATTTACCAATTTCATTCATTAAGTCATGGCCTCTCTCTAACAACACCTCAGACAACCCCCCAATCACTTCTAGAACTCGCTCTAGAACTGCGAGTACTGTTATCACCAACTCAGATCTCACTACTGATTACTCTCACAACTCTAATGGGTGCCACCCATATGTCTAGCTCTTCTAATGATACTGTTATAGATAGGTTAAATCCAGACATTTATAGTTTATCTGCCCAACAACCCCAAACTTCCCAAGCTAACCCTCAATTATCTCAAGCTCGTCGAACCCCCCAATCCTCATCCCATCAGCAATTCTCTTTCCTACCACAGTTTCAATTTTCTCAACCCTCTCAACAACTTTTCCCTACTTGCTGTAATTCTCATTCTCAACCAGGTGATATTGCTGAACCAGCACCAACACCTAATGTGACTCCTATGATCCATGATGATAACCTATTTCAGCGCTTTATGTATACTTTTGTTCAAATGACTCTTAACAATCAGTGTGATCGTGAAGAGCGATTACTAGACAAACTTGATAATATTGCCAGGAACTTGTCCCTTATATCTTTAAGCGAAGACTTGTTCTCATTCTTTGTAAGGTTTGAGGCTGACCTCAGAAACAGATGTGTGCGAAAAGATGATTGGCTGTTTATGCTAGGAAAAAATTTAAAAGGAAAATATCTTGATCTATACCCATAGTAATTATGACACGCACTGTGATTCTTATGACAACATGAAGGAACTTATTTTATCATCCTTGGGTTATGGCATCCATGACTGCTTAGATGCTTTAGTACCTAAATTTAGTTCTCAGGGTCACATGACATCATCTCAGTTTACTTCTACTGTGACCCATAGGTGGTATACTATTTACAAATCTCTTCCATTCATGTCTGAATTTAGCCATAAACAACTTGAGATTATCTCTTAGGTGAATGCCCACAGTTCCCTTCTCAATCTGCTCACCCCCACAGCCCTAGATGTTTTCCCGACAATGACCATTCACAATACAAATGTTATGATGATTACTGACATGTTAGCTCACATGACCATTCTGCCAATTCTAATTCATCTCCTTCGCAACATAAACGATCCCCACCCCTTGATACATCTAATGTTAAGTGCTTTAGGTGCAATCAGCTAGGGCATTATGCCAATGAGTGTCCTGAAGGCCCCAAGCCTATTATTAATAGGTCTACTGACTCCCGGAGACCTACACCGACTCCGAGAACTAATATACCATCTAACCCTAAGGATGCTGATAATGATGTGTACTTAGCTGTTCCTAGCATGCAAGATGAGTCTCTCATGGTTCCTATATCTAGAAACTGCCAAAATTTTGTTGATGGTGAATTCTTTGAATCTGAGTTCTATGTCCAAGGAACCTTGAATGGTTTCTCACAAGAAATGCTTTTGGATTCTGGTGCCAAGATCTCTTTAGTGTCTCGTGATTTCATCAGGGAGAACGATCGTCCTGAATTCTATAAAAAGGTTCAAGGAGTGGAACAAAACCCAATTAGTATCACAGTGTATAGATTTATTCTTGAAACACCTTTGTCCTCAGTTGAATGCATGTTTGGTGCTTTCCCAACTCTCCCTTGGTCTGACTTGGGTGACTCCAGTTATTTGATTTCACCCACTAATGTGTTTGCTACAACAAGAATTAGGGCATGTGAAGAAGCTGAGCATGAACAACAGAATGAAGTGATGCAAACTATTGAAGGTGCTAAACCAACTTCATTGGAAATTATTGTAGACAATACTCCCCACTTGGAAGATTGCATGGACATTGATTTGTCCAATTTTTGTAATGGAGATGCCCCCAGTGCTGAAGCCGAGGTTGATGACTGTGATGTATGTGTCGACAACTTTTCAATCTCTTCTTCCTCTAATTGTTTTGATAATCTACTGGACAGTAAATCCCTTGTGTCTTTACCCTCTGTTAATTGTGATGGTTTGACAAAGACGGAATTTGTACATGTGCAGAATGATGATGACTCTTTAACTCAATGTGGGAATGGGCTTGACATGGTCAAAATATTTTTTTTTGTTTTAGATGTAGTGTTGTTGTGCCCACACCCTTAAGGAAACAGGTACTAACTTTGGCCCATGAAGGTTCCGGCCATTTTGGCGTATCAACTACTCGTACTTAGATTAATTCACACTTCACATGGCCCAGTCTTAATGCTGATATAAAAACACATGTACAGAGTTGGAAGACCTGTTTGAAATACAATACGGATCATGTACCCAAGGCCCCCCTTTGCAAACCAGAAATTTCGGTAGAGAGATTTGAAAAGCTGGTGTTAGATTTGTAAGACCTCTTCCAAAGTCAAGCAAGGATATCGATTTCTGTTAACAGTTATGGACCTTTCATTGGGATTTCCATTTGCCTTGCCGATGGGTATACTGCCATTGAAACAGCCCAAAACTTGATTACTGTCATATCTATATTAGGCCCTCCTAAGTGTATTTTAACAGACCAAGCAGGCCAAGGTTCTAATTTCCTCTCTCTAGTTCTTTCTGAGTTGTATGCTAGACTTGCCATCACACGCATCAGTACATCCCCATACCATCCAGAAAGCAATGGGAAACTAGAACGATTTCACTCGTGCCTTAAAGCTGTTTTACTCAAAACCATTTCTTCAGAAAGAGATTGGCCTTCAGTGATTAATGTTGTACTGTACTTTCTACGAAGTCTCCCTCACACAAGGCACGGCCTAACCCCATATGAAGTTACATTTGCCAAACCACCTCTCATATTCTAAAATCAATATGATTGAATTGCAGTACTGAAAATGTTAAACTATAAAATTATCCCAAAAGACTAGCCTAGAGCTAAACCAAAGACAATCCATGTCAACCTTTTCAAAAAAATTCAAAAGCCTCTGTCTGCTCTACCTGTCCTTTTGTCACAGAAGACGATAATGATCACTCCCAACCGATATTGACAGAACTCCCCCCATTGAGCTTGATACAGTTCAGAAACAGCAACTAGATGACGTCTTATCATCCTTTTCTGATGTGTTTTCTGATTTACCTGGGTCGACCACATTAGCTTCACATTCTATTGAAGTAACCTGTAAAACGCCTATATGGTCTCCTTCCTACCCAATTCCAATTAAGGTGGAAGAACAATTTCGACAGGAACTTAATAATTTGCTTGAGATTGGCATCATAAAACCCTCTCTGTCCAAATGGTCCAGTCCCCCAATACCCATCAAAAAGAAAGATGGTGGATTACCCATAGTAGTCGATGTTTGCAAGATTAATGAGGTAACAGTACCTGAACCCTTCTTTATGCCGACAGTAGACTCAATCAAAAGTCGTGTGGGTGATTCAAAGTTTTTATCAAAACTAGATTTATTGAAAGGCTTTCACCAGGTTCCTTTGGAAGAGTCCTCAAAGAAGTACACAGCATTTTCTTGGCCCTGTGGCAAATTTCAATACCAAAGAAAGCCCTTTGGGCTAAAAAATGCACCAGCAACATTCCAGCTGCTCATGCAGTGTGTGTTGAAAGGGCTGGAAGCATATGCATTGGGCTACCTAGATGATGTTGTCGTTTTTTTCTCAGTCCTTTTCAGATCACTTGCAGCACGTTAAACATGTCCTCACAAGATTTCAATCTAGTGAATTGACTGTAAAAGCTACTAAATGCCGATGGTGTTACTATTCCTTTGAATTTTTAGGTTTCATGGTTAGGGAAGGTAGACTTTCTATTCCTCAATCTAGAATTCATTCTCTCGCCTCTTACTCACTCCCCAAAACCATTACTCAGTTACGCTCCTTTCTTGGACTCGTCAATTACTATTCTCGTTTTGTACCCAGCCTGTGCAGTTATACATCTATGTTAACACCTCATATTACAAAAACATCTCCTCAACATGTCCTTTGGAATGCCGACATGACAGTCATTTAGCAATATTATATCTGTCATTTGCAACCATTCAATGTTAGCTATTCCCACATTCAGGGTTCTGCCCAGGAATTCTGGAGTGGCGGTAACAACCCATCTCAACACAAAATTATTTTCTCATCAACAGCAAAGTGACAGTGGTGGTGGCATGCAAGCAAAAGCAACCAAATTGAACTCTTCAATTTAAATAACTTTTTAAATTTTGTTTGAAATTACTAATGAATTAATTTGAAAATCAAATATCATAATGGCATATAGATGAGATAAATTTTAAAAGTTCAGTATGTCAGTCGTCGATTCTTTTTTGCAGCCCAACCTTTTACAGTCTCTGATACAGCAAATTCTTCTGGAAAATAGCTCCTTCCATCCTTCGGCTTCCTCTTACAAAATCGCAAAAGGGACATCGCTCAATGGAGAGAACTAACACCGTTTAGTCCAGCTGCTTGAGGACTGAAAGTGAGCATACGCAAGCATTTTATTCTTTTTAGTGCACATCAATCTCCAGTAAAATAGCGACGACCAGGGTACACCTAAAAAAAACTGAGAAGTAAAAACGCTATAAAGGTACTAAGGGGGTGAAAAGGCTATTATTTGTTGACTGGTTACAGAGGGAGTAGCTACTGGTCGGACAGTGAGTAGTGGTGGTCGCTTGGTTCATCTGGTGGTTGGTGCCGACCAGTGTAGGCAGAACCCTGCACATTGTCAGATGTGGTTTCTGTGTTCACGGATGCCTCTTTGTTGGGTGTGGGAGGTGTCCTGTGTGTTTCCAGGGATAAAGAATGGCACCCCTGTGCGTATTATTCACGTCAGCTTCAGCCCCAAGAACGAAAGTACTCATCAACAGAATTAGAAGCATTGGCGATGTTGAACACAATAGAACACTTCAGTTACTACTTATGTGGTTCCATTTTCACTGTCTATACTGATCACAAGGCGCTAACTAGTCTTTTTCAATCTTCTCACCTGAACAATTGTCTCTGGAGATGGAGACCGAGACTTTCATCCTTCGATATTCAAGTTGTCTATATCCCCGGAAAAACCAACTCTATGCCAGATGCTCTGTCCTGTCAGGGTTGGAATGACCCTCAAGATCACCAAGACGAGGAAGTCAGGATAATGTAGACAGTGTAGCACAAGACTTCTTCTCTAATTTCAAAGGGAGGGTAGATGTGGTGTAACACTACCACTATCAGGCGTTCTCACTCTATGCACACACATACATTCATAGCAACAAACCTGCTGAGCTCTATTTGGAACTTTCAATGTTAAACTTACCATTCAATCATCACGCATGCGCACACTCACTTATATTGTACAGTCTTGTCATCATTTAGTATAGTCAGTTCTGTTACACATGCAGTATTTGCAAGCAGTAGCAATAAAATTCTGCAACCTTGTTGAATCTGGCCACAGAACTCTGGTGGCAGCGCTATCTGAGTGCGTCGTAATACCACAGGCAACAAAAAATTTAGGCACTCGGCATCCTGAAATTCTCGGTCAAAAAAAAATTCTTGCTCTCAGTTTTCAGACAATTAATAAAATACATAACCTGCCCGTACGGGATCAATATTTTTAAAAAGTAAGTATGATGCCTACTTCACGTATAAAAAATAAATAATGGTTTAATCTAAAATAGTTGTTGTTTTTAATTCGGAGAACGCGGACCTGTTCTCGCCTGCATGTGTGCGGTTATGGCGTCGAAAGGGTGAAATCCTCGTGAGGATCAACAACCATTGAGGATTTCAGAGCTCAGTATTTCATACACAATCTCACCGATCCATTCGGCTTGGATACCGACACAATTGGATCAGACCAAAGGCTAGTTGAGTGACTAACTATGCCAGTGTCTAGTAGATTCAACACTGACTCAATAAGTTGCAACTTTGTGAATGCCCTTGATAGAACATGTTCTAAATGATTTATTGTCACATCACAATCACATGAGCAAATAATTTCCTTTTCTGCCCACAGTAGTTTTGCTATATGCTGAAAAGTGAACGAATGCTTGAATTTAGGTGTTGAAACTATATACCTGTGAGTCTCCTCACGTTTAGCTATTTCTTTGAAACAGCAATTAGGTACCGTTTTCATTGCTTGAAATGTATAGATACCAGATTAGGAATAACCGAATTCATTATTTTTTCGGTCCGAGAATTGGTTTTGCTATAGCTAACTACTGATGTATAGTAGCACTGAGGGTTAGCACCTTTGGTGCTTCATTGTGCTGAGTTTTCTCGTGTATATATTGATGACATTATGTTTAGTTGTGACTTACAATTACAAATGCGGTCATCTCAAACAGGTTCTAAGTAGACTACTTGTAAAGCAGCCCCAGATTGTGTACTTATTTCCAAATGTTTTGATGTTTTACGACTTCTGACTCTATTCTCACTCTCCCTACTCTTTGTGATAACTTTGTACTGCAGACAGATGCCTCTTCAGTGGGTCTTGGTGCAGTCCTTAATGTTGTTCAAGAAGAAGAGGAGCTTCCGGTTGTGTTCTGGACAAGCTGCCTGAAGGAATGTGAATAGAAGTATTCAGTGTCTGAACTGGAGTCCCTGTCAATGGAATCATACACTTGTTCTGTATCTTCGTCCGTCACACTTTGTCTGTGTCTTTCAACAACTCTCGTTTGGCACGCTGGGCAATGAAGTTACAGCCCTATGCTTTCACTGTGAAGTATTGCCCGGGTTCTCACAACAAGAATGCCCACTCTTTGTCTAGGCTGGTTGACTCCAAGATGGAGGCCATAATGTACAAGACGTTCATCTATTTCTGGAACAGATCGTGTCCAGCCAATGATGCAGCTGTTCAGTGCTCACTCCAGCTATCCACTTCGCAAGAGTTCCCTGGAATTTATCGGTTAGATTCAGCACCATTATAAACATCAAGAACTGGCTTTACAGATAGGAGGGGGATCTGTTGTGGACATTTAAATCCATGTCATTGAGATGCATACACTTTACCTCACTATTATGTAATTCACACTCTATTTGTTTCTTTCTAATCCTATCCATACATTGAGCTATATGTTTCTAGTTGTGTACATCTTGCCCAGTTCATTTACATGTAAACCCTTTACCTCATGCTTGCGTGAAGGGATTGTGAACTGTCTGTGTCATAGTCAACCACTCCCCTCTCAGTTCAGATTTCCCATGTGTTCAATAAATTCAACCTGACATGAGAGTGTGTGGGATTTCTCTGATGCCAGCGACTTTGGAGGATAGTGGCCAGAGCTAAGACACTTGCACTATTCTTACTCCCGTTCTGCTCCTACCTGTGGGTCGAGGCTGCAGAACACACTGGAAGTAGAGGTTGAAATTTACCAATTTAAGTTTCTTAAGACAATATACAACCCTGTAATGAATTTACTGATGACATTTGTTTAGAACGAACAACAATGCTGGTACAGTATTTTTCTGTAGAATAAAAGCTATTATGCACAATCTCATGTGGAAGCGTAATTCAGTTGGTTAACATTATTGGTGTAGGGTACTCTGGACTAGTTCCGCAAACACAGATGGAGAGAGGAAAAAACCCGACTATTTCAGAACCTCCCCTTCCCATTCCTCTCTTTCAATCTTTATCTTCCCATCCTCCCTACCTTGTTCTCACCTTGACCCATGTAGCATGTTTACTGACTATCCTCAATAGGGCTTGTATAACACCAATTATCACTGTCTGCTCAATACATAATTTCAGGCTTGAGTGAACAATCACACACAGTCAACTACAAACCCTTTTTTTTTTGTCCAAGATTTGTGTGTGAGTATCAGAAAAATTTGCAAACAGTAGCTAAGCCTCTTGAGAAATTATACAGACATTCGTCGAGTTCATGTATCTTCAAGGACCACTATTCTTGTTGTGTGCATTAGCTGCACTTATGTTTGATGGGACAAATAGCATAGAGCTGGACAAAATTCACTTGGACTACTTTCAATCAGTTATTGCCCAGTTTATGGCAAGTAAAGGTAAGAGCAGCTTAAAATATACTTTATTAGATCCTACAGGCCATTTGATAATTTCAGAATGTATGTGTAATTTAGTAGTAAGAGCATTCACCAACCATTTGAGTTGTAACCTTATACTAAAAATAATATTATTTAGAATTTGAGACCACAATAGCTATTTCTTTTGTTCATGAAGTTGTGATTAACAACAGCAGAATTGTGCCACTGCCATTTTTTTTTTTTTTTTTTTTTTACTAACTACTACCATTAAAAAATATTTGTTTTATGTTCAACAAATATGTCATTACCAAATCCTACCACTCATTATTTGTGAACCTTGCAGGGTGTTTTTTTAATGGAGTTGTATATCCACCACACTTAACTCCATCTCAACTGATTCAATCTACAATAGAAAAATAATTCTTTCTTCCACCAATTGTGCTTTGGAACCCAATCATAAATTGCAATGTTATTGTTGCATGTTCTGTATGTAATGAGCTAATGTACCACTCTTCCTGGAATGATGGCAGTTTAAAATATAATGCTCCTCGTCTCCTTCACGATTTAAAAAGTCATGTACTCCTAGTCAGTGCTGTATATCATTGCAAAAATGGCCATAAGATTCTTCACACGATGAAAGAGTTTTAAACAAAATCAATGAATATTTCATTCCATTTATTTTGCTCCACAAAACTGGCTTTACCAAAGATTTTGTGAACTTTTGTTGCACTTTCTGTCAGAGTGGGATGACTTTTCATGCTCTTGAAAAGACAATTGCACAAATACGTTGGCAATACTACGAAGAGAGAAAACAAATGTATACTGAGTATGCAAATATTTTAGATGTGACAACCTTAAAAATTTTACCATTTACTGAGACATGCACACAATATCTCCCAAGTGATGATGTCATTTGTCAATGCTTTGTGACACCATTTCTAAAAAATGAAAATCTATACAGATCTTACTTACAATCTATGCCAGTGGGTAGCTGTTTGAGTGTTGATCATACGTACAAAATTGCTGCAAATGTAGGATACTTGCGGAGTGATCATGGAAGGCTTTTTCAAAATAGGCAATTTTGTTCTGTGGCATACTGGGTTTCTCAGTACGATGGAGTTTTCATAGTATTTAATAGTGATGGAAGAATTGTATCTTGGCAATTTACGAAATCTGGCAGCTTTAATGAAGTAAGACCAATACTAGTGGCTTTGGCTGATAGCAGTAATGCACAAGAAACTGTAGTGAATTCAGTTTTTATAGACAACTGCTGCCAGTGGAGAGGTAAATTACAAGAAGTTTTTGGCACAACCTGTAAAGTAAAGCTAGATATTTTCCATGCCATACAAAGAGTAGATAAAAAAAATTCCAAAAAAACATCCTTTTCATTCACAGTGTGCATTTGACTTAGGGCAGGTTTTTCGAAGTGAAGGAGATCACGGTATTAAGAGGACAAAACCTACTCCCTGTTCTTCAAAAATGCTGGCGAATTTAGATTTATTTATACATCGATGGACAAATATTTCTCATGAAGGTACTCCTGTCCTTAGCATAGCTGCTCTCCATGAAATAGAAAAACTCAAAATACATATAAAAAAAGATTGCCTCAGTGATATTTCTGTTGGTTGTGGTACTAACCGAAATGAAGCATTTCATAGATATATAAGAACTTTTTTTCATCGTAGTAGGGTTGGAATTCTTGTAGCATATGCTCTAATGATGGTGATTATCTACCAATTTAACAGCATGGATGGAACTCCTAGAAAAAAATTAGTCCTTAAAACCACCATATGAGCCAATGGGAGTTGTCAATGCATCAGGAAAGTAGTGCCAGTGAAGAACAAATTGATCACAATTCAATAATTCAAATAATTCAGCAATCAGTGCAGCAGCACAAGTTGATGACACTAATGGGCAGTCATTCTTGTACAGCAATTGAGTTATGGAAATTCATTCAGTATACTAAGTTTTTTCCAGTCACCTCAACATTAAGTGAGAAAGAAAAAATCAAGCATGACCAAAGATTACAGGAAGTATTGTATTCTTGGAAATTTTCTAAGATAAATGTTCCAGAAGATGGAAATTGTTTCTTTATATCAGTTGCTTTGGAACTCTATTATTTTTCTAAAGAAACTATAGAACAATTAGGCCTTTCTCAAACTGCACCAATTACTGAGTTAGCTGCAAAATTAAGATCAATCATAGTGGATGAATGGATGGGTCCACGCAAACATGTGTATGAAGAGTTTGTAACAGACATATCTCAGTTTGATTCTTGGGCTAATTCATTTAAACAAAACTGTTTTTTTGATTGTGAGTTGGGTAACACAATGCCACTAGCCATGGCTAATGCTTTGGGTGTGTCATTTGTTGTGTTTACTTCCCAGGAGCGCTCATCTCCTTATTATGTGGCATCTACAATTTCATCCACAAAAGTTTTATATCTGGCATATAACTTGCATGGTTGTGGTCATTATGACGCTTGTGTTCCAAGTGAGACTCTTCCCTCTAGTATTCAAATTATCAAATGCAGGTAAATTTAAACAATACGAACAAGAAGTCAGTTTGTTTGAGAAAGTCCAGCAACAAATGTAACAACATATCTCCTACTCAGTTAATTAACAGTTACTTAAAACATTTACATTAGGCTATTGTGATTAACATGCTATTATATTATCCTAGATATGTGATTGTTCCTTGATATAATTTTAATTATTATGATCATATAATTTTGTCCAGTTAGATACTCATCTTCCAAGTATTGTTATTTTAGTAAACTAAACTATAATCGAAATCATTTAGTTTTGGGATATTATTACTTTTGGAAAGAAATCTAAACCAAAGGTTTTAGAAACCCTGGAAAAAAAAGTAAACTAAATAGCTAATTTAGAGACAAAAAAAAACAGCAAAAAAACAAAAACAACCAACAACAGCAAAAAAAAAAACAAAAAAAAAAAAACAGTAAAGCCAAACTACCAGTTGAGAGCAATTTTTATTTAAGCAATTCTGAAATTAAATTTAAAAAATATTATTAATAAAACAAGACTCACTGTGCAGGCAATAATAAGTCATTTCAATACTATTTCATAACCCTCTTATACTAATAGTATGAGTTTAAAGGTAGTATACTTCCAGCTTATATCAGTTATTGGTTCTTTTTAAGCTATACATGAAGCTTGTTATAAGATTTAGAATAGGATACAGTAGCTTATTTATAAATGTTACTGTCATATGATTATTTTATATCAAGATGTACCCAAAAATTGATTTATAGTTGTTTGAAAGATTAAGTTTAAAGGTTAACTATTATCACAGTCCTTGCCAGTCAACATTATAGCATAGTTATACAACCTCAGGAGTTTCACTCTGTATGGGAGAACTATAAGACGCTTTTCATCTCTTGGACGACTGTTCAATGGAAAGTTTTCCGATCCATAATCCAGCTGTGGTGTAATGGACACCAACATTAATTAACTGTTTAAGTTCCACCCATACATTGACTCTGATGTACTTCCCATGTCCTTCCTCAGTAATTATTTAATTATCTACTCTCCTATTTATCAATTATATCATTACTTACTTTGCTTTCATCAATTATGTAATTATTTAATTAACTAGTGTATTTATGTTCTTTTTCTCATGCACCCTTATTCATTTGTGATAGCTGGTTTTCTATATATTGGCTGGCTAAGAATCATTCCAGGAGTTTTTGCTGTATCTCATATTAACCTATGACACTTATAACTGTACCAAGAATTAACCTCTCACAGGCTCAGGGAAACTTAACTCCTGGTGGCAGCGACCTGCCTAGAACAGATTAATCTCGATTCTGGGGAACTTATTCTAGCCTTCCTTAGCCAGAAGGTCAAGAAGCTCCTGGGAACTCTAATCTCCCACACCAGCTTATCACTGAAATTGTTAAAGGTGGGTGATGAACAAACATGCTGTTTATCTCCTCCTCCTTCAACATCATTTCTGGAGGAACTTGAGACCAAAATTTTGTCTTTTGTCCTTCTCTTACTACCTTGCCACAGCGTCCTTAAATCTGTACAAACAAATAACAATCACAAATAAAACACACTATATTCATATGCAAACAAAAAATATTTACTATTCAATTATTAAGAGTATTACTTGCATGTTAATAAACATGTCACATGTAAAAGTATATAAAATACCTAATATAAACAAAAATTTATAGCCCACACCGCAGGTGATGCATACAAATTAGGCAATTAAACACGAACAGTTCTCAATGCGCATAATTAGACGCATGCACACACACACATGATGTGTATAAATCTAACAAGCGAACACACACACATGATGTGTATAAATCTAACAAGCAAACACACACATTATTTTGAACACTTACACATATACATGATGCACATAAAAGCAACTTTTATGTATATATATTATTTATGCTCTACGAACATGCTGTACTTACTCTGTGAGAATTCACAACTTTTTTTAGCCTTGGCTTGAGTTAGTCATCTGAAATCCCTCTACAAGCATCAACAGATAAAGTTATTCATTGACAGTGCTCCCCCCCCCCCCCCCCCCCCACCCCCCCCCCCCCAGAAAAAGAAAGTAGAGGGTATTTTGACCACACCCTATGTTCATAGTTATGGCTTTATGGGTGTAAGGGCCAGAAGAGTAGCCGGCAAAGTACCACAGTCTAGTGGACAATGTATTTGCTGATATTATAGTGTTTGCATGAACTAAACTAAAACAGTAACAATACTGTAGTTTTATTGAGAAACTTTAGTAATACAAGTTATTCAAAACAACCATGGTGAGGCACAAAATTGTTTTACACTAGCTAACCCAACTTCAATGTCAAATTTAGCACTCGTCACCTCTAACTTGATGATTTTGAATGACTGCAAATAACCAACATACTAATTTATAACACCTATATAATGTGTAGTGGTTGTTAAATCACACAGTCAGTGATTAGGATTAGTATAATTTTTATTTCTGCATAACAAACATTAATGCACCACAGAACTGTGTTATAGCTATTGCATGATTACTTGTTCAATATTCCTCTGCTCAAATCTTGTTGTTTTTTTTTTTTGCGTGTTGTTTTTCTTGACAAAGGAGTAGGTCCTAGGTCCCTACAACACAAGAATATAAGAGCTAACTACAAATACTGGTTGTAATCACTGCTTACATTGAGCATTATAATCTGCTGACTTATTATTACTGAGGTACCTGAAGATCTAATCTATGACCATTTTGGTTAAATGGTCTGACTTTAGCTAGTTCTCTACTGTGAGATTGATATGCATTTTACTTATCACAATAATGGCTAAAAAAAGCTTATACTTAGCTTGTCATCATCAATATATACTCAATTAATAGCTTATAACAATTAAAACCGAGTCAGGTATCACCTACATGATATTTAAGCTTATTGCTTTAGAATAAGCTGACGCAATACTCTATAGAGTATTTCAAAACATTGGCACATTGTTGACTAACATAATCAAGAAAATATTTTTACATTTACATAATATATATATAATATATGAAGATATATTAACATAAAACTAACAATTGTCCTTGAAAAACAAAAAATTAAAATTTTAAGTAAAGTTAAAAAAAATTGCTATTTTCTTTAACCGGTCGGCGCGCGCACAAACGAGTTATTTTCTGTAGCTCGCGGATGCAGCTGATGCTAATGTTGTTCTCTCTCTGAATTGAATTGAAGGAAACGTTTTTGGCTCGTAGCTCTAGTGCCCCACAGCACGCGGCGGTGATAGTCATTATGAATGAAACTGATGAAGATGTAAGAACTGATAGGCGGTTGGATAAACCATAGTGCTTATCGATTATAGTGTGACTTTGTAGATGCAGACTGAGGTTGACTCCAGGGATGAACATTCCACTGACTATTTTTTGACAAGGCAGTCATACTTCTCTCCACAAAGTGAAAACAATCTATCCAGGTCAGTGAGTAGTCACAGTCCTGCCAGTGACTCAGGGCAACTTCTGCACCAGTGTGGAGAAAGGTTATCTGGTGAGTCTTCAGTCTTTTTTTTTTTTGTATTGAATACATTTTTTTAACAGGATACCATGAAGATGGGAATAGCTTTGGATGCATCAGACTTTCAGTTTGCGTTCATTGCTGAAGTTATATGTGAAGACCCCCGCAGCTCAGGCTTTATGGTAGAGGTCACCCCTGACAGATCACCCAGTGCTGACCAATGCAGTGAGATCAGTGAAACTGGGGAAACTTGTTCAAGTTCTACAGCCAGGTAAGGATTTAAATTACATCATGCATACTTATTTAGAATTCACTAGTGAGTACCAAATGTAATGGCTCAATTCATGAGTTAGTGTACAGTTAGCTAAAGGATTTATAGTGGAGAAGTTTGAGTGTATTGTTGATATTAAGCCAATCATTTCCCTTAGGCCTCCAATAGACAATATTATAGGTTTGTTTGAAATTATTACTTGTAGCCACCGTAAATTTAAACATAAACATCCAATGCTTAAACCACAATACCTATTATCTGACATGCAAACTTACAATGAAGTAAAATGTGTATAGTAGAAATATCAGAAGTCATATGTATTTATGATCATCCCTTGAAAGCTGCAGTGCCTATATATATATATATATATATATATATATATATATATATATATAATTGGTGAGCAAAAGTGCATACCTGTCAACCTGCTATATAGATTAAGTGGAACATAAATTGGATCAAAAAGTGTGATTTTATGTAAAAATGCCAGACAATTCACTCACACACCAATTACGGAAAAGTAAGGGTTAGCAACACCAGACTAACTGAAGTTCACCGACCCTTTTCTTAGCTATTAACTGCCACAGTGAGGACATATAGCATTGCATGCCAATTGTGACTGCCATGCCAAATTCAGTATTTAGTGAGGAAGACAATCCCATTTAGTGTATTGATTTTTACCTGTCTTTCATATAATTATGTTATTACAGAAACCAGTAAATTTTAATAAGCAACTCGTTCCACTCTTGAACTTCTTACTCATTGCAATTGCTGACTATTTGCAATGTTAGCTAACATTGAAGTGTCTGCCTTCTACTATTTTATTGTGTGTTTCTAATGCTAATTTGGAGCATTTGTGGGAGGCTTTTAAACTATTGAATACTATATTCATACATGCACAATTGCAGACATTCATTTAGGGCTTGTAATTTTCTCAACATCCGATTCAGCACGAGTTTAAAAAATAAGAATTGTACACTCAATATCAGCATATGATTTGGTGATGCAACCAGCTAGGAGAGGATGGTATTTCGATATTTAGTCGTTTTATTTGGTGTCCCCAGATTTATTCGGTTCAGTATTGACAAAACGGTACCGCCAGAATCACTGACAGAAACATGCAACACTATAAGCAAAATTATTATTTTTGTTGTAATTAAACCTCACAATTTAGCCAATAATTAGCTGTTAATGGATAACATTTAGTTAGTTAGTCAATATTAAGAGTCTAATATCGTCCACTCCTACAACCAGCTGTTCATTTTTTATCACGTGTAATCCAGGTGCTACTTCACATCAGAGAGCACGAATAGGAAGACTGACTTCATCAAGGAAATTAGTAGCTCATACAAACGTGCATGCTTACATTGCAGTTTTTCTGATAAAGAACTTTCGGAGTTTATTCAATTCAAAAAGCGACAATCTCAACCCATTCCTGTCAAATGTGCTGTCTCACATGTAGGCTGTCATGAGGATGGCACTTGGGTTCTGGGTGAAAATGCTTACTTTTCAAAAGCTGGATTACCTCTAACAATTAATGATTCAAAATATGTTTGGATTGGAGATATTTACAGAGGAAGTGGTGTTGCAAATCAATTTAATCAATGTAAAATACTGAAACCTTTCTCTACAAAGTGTTTAAAAAGTATGCTTTGTTTATTGAATCATACAATGAAGCATAACTTCTTTCCTGCTTTAATGACTATTTCTGGCACAGTTATGGCTTTGCACTACACCGCATTTATTGACACAATGAAGAGCTGTCCTGTAACTCTTGCCTATGGATCTAGTGGAACGGGCAAAACTAGTTTTACTCCTGCGTTATTCTAAAAAAATCTCTCTGTAACTTTATTCTAAGGGGGGTATGCTGCTTGTGCGCAAAATTTGGATTCAATTCAATGATACAATTCCACGAAATGTCGATTTATACTTTCAAGTTGACTACTGATGATTCGCTATTTTACCCCGCCCCCCATAACGTTGAGCTACGCGAACGCGCAATTTATTGGTAAGAGCATAATCAATTGACTTGTAGTAGCTCTAAAAAGAGCCCATTTGTAAACAAAAATAAGAAGTACAATAATGAGCTGTGAGATGGCCGTTGTAACTTTGGAAAAGGTTAGTCCCCCAAGTAGAAGTGACGGCGCAATGTTGCTTGGAGTCGGTTGCTCATTAGTGAGAGCGGGGTAGTTCAGCACAAATTTTTCAGACTTGTAGGCGTAGGGCTGAAGAATGTAGCGGTAGCAATCCCGACAGAAAGAACTGAAGTGATGATGGCAGAGTCTATACGCAGCCGAGTCTGAATATAAGGTTGGTGGAATAGTCAGAGCTGGTACCAGTCAGGATGGAGTTGGTCACGGTTGAGACAGAGTTTTAAGCTGCTCCAATAACTTCACAAGTACAGCCTCATTCCGTACCCCTGAAAGTATAATAGAAGGATGTTATTTGAGGTGACTGTTTCAGACTAGTACACTACAGTTATACAGTTATAGCTCGGGACCCGTTCGTCCTTATGGCACGCCGTTAGTAACAAAAATCAATTCAAGCTAGTATCTTTCAATCCGGGTTTCTATCATTCAATCCAGGTTTCTATCATACAATCCCGGTTTCTATCATACAAACCGGGTTCCTATCTTTCAATCCGGGTTTCTATCATACAATTCCGGTTTCTATCATACAATCCAGGTTTCTATCTTTAAATCTAGAATCGCGTATTTTAACTAACAACCCGGGGTTGAAGCCTCGCATTTGATATTAGTCTCGATCCCATTCCAGTGTGGGTGTGGTGCATGAAACCCTGCACCCACTCCCCCTGACTCGACGCCTTACCATTTATTAGCGGCTGGCTGCTACGTATTATGTCTGCTTTTCAAGTGTGGGGATGGCAAAGTTTATGTGTTTTTCTGAGATACAATCGTTTCTGCAGCAAGTTCAGCTTTTAGGGAAGGCAGGAGCATATAGAATATTGTTTGGAACGTTTACATACCGTGATATTCAATGTCACTACAATCAGGGACATCTTGTCTGGAAACTCGGCTGATCCCATACTGGTGCAGTACAAAGAATTAGTTGATGAACTGCTTATGCATCTGCAACAAGTTAATGCGTTCTTAAATGGTAGCCTTGACCATAGTATAGCTGAATCTGTGGCATACAGAGCTTCAGTTATTCGAACGCACCAATGAGACCGTCCTAGATTTGCTGTCACAATTGATCAACTGAAATACTTATGTTCTTTGTCATTTTCCTGGATTAGAATATCAAGAATGCTTGGAATCAGCAGAATGACTCTGTATCGTAGGCACCAGCAGTTTAATGTGCTCCATGATCATGGTGGAATAACTATACAATATCAGGAACTGGTTGAAATTCTACAGCAAATGAGAGCTGAGCATCCTTACTTTGGAGAAGTAATGGTTCTTGGAAGACTAAGAAGTCTTGGGTATGCTGTTTGTCGGCGCCAACTTAGACTAGCTATCCAAGAAACTGACCCAATTAACACTGCTCTGAGGGCAACAACTGGTCCTTTATCAAGAAGGGTCTATAGTGTTCCTGGTCCAAATTCAGTGTGGCATATTGGTAAGTTTTTTTGCTTGAAATCTAAGTAATAACCTAGCTGAGACATTCCTCAACAAGGGTGTCTATGAAAGTGAAATGCCTAACTTACTTAGAGAGTACCTGAATTGGTATTAGTTGAATATTTTTCTAGAGGCAGTCCAAAAATATGGGTTACCTTCGAGAGTGATATCTGACCAGGGACTGGAAAATGTACTTGTGGCCCAGTATATGCTGGAAACACGTGGACTTAGATCGTGGAAGCATAATTACCGGTCAATCGACACACAACCAAAGAATTGAGAGGCTGTGGCGTGATTGTCACCAGTGTGCAACTCAACTGTACTGCAGGCTGTTCTACTATTTGGAGGACTCTGGATGTCTTGACCCTTTAAATGACATACATTTATTTGCACTTCATTATAATGTGTATCTCGCAAGGATTAATAGAACATTGAAAGGATTTTTGGATGGAATCACCACAGCATCAGGACTGCGAGGCACTTGTCACCACATCAACTGTTCATAGAAGGAGCTCTTAGTTTGCAAAATTCTGGGTTGATTGCTTTCGATTTTTTTGAGCAAGCAAGTGGATGACGCTTATGGCAGAGATATTAGTGACCCCGTTCCAGTGGAAGAAGACTATGAAGGAATTGAACTTAATCAATCTAATTTTGTGCTACAAGAGGACCACTTGGAAGCTCTTCAAGCATGCATTACTCCACAAGCATCAAGTGATTCTTATGGAATTGATTTATATGAAAACACCTTATCATTTGTATTTCAAACAATACAGGCACACCCTGAAACATATGGTGTATTAGAATCAACGTTGGATATGTACATTGTTGTAAAAATGGGGTATTTTGCTACCTTCCTTCGATAGAGTTTATAGGAGTAAAGGCACACCCTGGGGTGTTTTATCATACTTTGTTACCGCACCTGCAATGTTTTGTTATTCCCTCCACCCCACCCCTCACTCATTAAAGAAGTTTAGGAACACCCAGGTGTGTACGTAGCTAGCTAGTTTTAACTTAATTATTGTTTCTTGGTCAATAGTTCATCTGAGCTCAAGGTGCCTTCTCTAATCTAGCCTAGCCAGTTTTTTTATCCTCTACTAGTATAACCTGGCTAGACCCTCATCCAACCTCTCTGAATGCTATTGATAATGATACTGTTCCAACATTACCGTACCAATATTCTGCTAATTCTTATAGTATAGCAATTTAGCACCCCACGGCCTCTTTCAGCAGTGGCAATAGAACCTCCAGAGTAATAGGCCCAACCTCCAGAGTAATAGGCCCAAGCTCCCTTTCTTTTCTGAAGTCACTGGGAGGTCATCTGGTCAGTGAGTCAAGTGACTCCAGTTCCACCAGTCACTTACTATTGAGGGTATCTGTTGCAGTTCCGAGAGGAAACTGTGTGGCTATCCTGGGGACCATCAGCGGCATCAAGTGATTATTTTTTATTATTATTATTATTATTTATCTTTTTATTATTATTTTTTTTATTCATTTCAGTTTATTCTGTATCGCTACATTCATTTGACTATGCAATTTCTTTTTGCTCATGCTTATGGTATTCACTCATCTTATTCTGTTGAATGTAAAAAAATTATTTTTTCATTATTAATTCATTCTTTACAGCTGATTGAATTGCTGCAGTGAAAGGACCTTCTACTGTTCTTTTAGAAGGTCACACTGGAAACAAGGACTCTGCCCATCTGCAAAAGAAGAATTCTTGATTTCATTAAAAAACAAAAACAAAAAACAACTTTGATTTGATCTCAACAAATTATTACTACGTAACACTTATAAGCTATAGTGGTCTGTGGTAACATCTGGGTTTTGCATTATTAATAAAATTAAAAAAAGACCAGTGAAGCAGTTTAGGGTAAAGATGCATCCAGTGTAAGAGTTAAAAAGCACTTACATGCATTAATTTTTGAAGCACTCTGCATGGTTCATGAAGCACCAATCATTAACTGTATTACCCACCTGCCAATAAGTTCAAAAGCTATAAAAGAGAAGATTATAATTCCTAATTTCCCACATGCTATGGGAGAAAATATATTAGGCAGGTAATAAGTAATTCAATAAGATTACATTAAACAGGTATACTGGATAATCTGAAATTTTCGCTAATTTGAACATACTCTGGTCCAAGTGTTTTGATAGCTGAGGTTGTTAGCATTGGATGTTACTGACTAGGTATATTGAGGCGGCAGAAGGTGAGGCTCAGCAGGAAACATCAGCCCCCCCCCTCCCCTCCCTGAGCCTCCAAGTTTTGGATAGTGAAAGTCATTGCCTACTATTTTTGTATCACAGTGTATGCTAACAATACCCACCAATGATGCATGTGGTCATTGTTAGACTGCATAAATTCATTACATCAACTGTTCATAGAAGGAGCTCTTAGTTTAGAAGCAGTTTAGGGTAAAGATGCATCCAGTGTAAGAGTTAAAAAGCACTTACATTGATCTTTGAAGCACTCTGCATGGTTCATGAAGCACAAAGCATAACTTTATGGGCACAGCTTTATCTAGCACACTGCAAGGTGCTGTTAAGCTCCTTTCATGGTGTTCTTGAGCACTTGAGTAGATGTTTTTGTACTTCCAAGGGGAGTATGGTTGTTAGTGTAGATCAAGAGATAATGTAATACTCCATTTTTGCAGTGCATTGCACACAATTTTTACCAGATGCATTCACACAAGTCATAGCTTTGTGCATGCCTCTTTGCAATTAAAACTGTTTAAGCAAAATAGTTAAGTCTCAATGAAGATGCATGTATCTGAATAGTAAAGTATTCAACAATGAAATGTCTCAGTGACAAAGTCAATAACATACGAATACAAATAAGTGTAAGTTAGCCTATAGGGCATCCATAGCCCAGTTCTCCATATCGGCCAGGATGAATGTGAACTCTTGCACAAAATCAGTGTAAGTGACATAAGTGTACGGCAGTTCCAATGTGAATCCACATGTGTGGCCTACAGGACGCCTCGCAGCTCCAGAAAGAGCGTTGAAGTACACAAAGAGGTTGCTGTCCGTCAAGACGGTGCTACTCGTGACATAGCAAAGAAACTGTCTGACTTCTTGTACACTCATAACCTCCAATATACTGTTCAAGATAAGTATACACCCGCTGTTCTACTCACTTCATAAAAATAGCCGCTTATTATATTTGTAGGGATGGAAATGCCATAGTAATTCTGTTCTTAACTTGAGAGCCAGACATACTACGCCGAAATTCAATCTTCTTCACACGACCATTTTTGTTAACTCTTTTCGCTGATGAGACTTGGGAACATTGGTAAACTTGTTTTTGCCAACAACTACCCACAACTTAAAAGCTCTTGACCGTTTAAAACACTTTTTCTTTAATTTTAAATCATAATTAATTGGCTTATTAGTAGGATCAAAGGTAGATGGCTTAGCTGATGGTGTCATTGCTGAGGATGATGGAAGTGTTGTTGAAGAAGATGCTAATGATACACTTGAAAACGAAGATGATTTCCCCACAGACGAAGAAGGAAACAAAGAAGAGAGACGTCTGGCATGTTCCTCAGTAGGCTTCCCCAACATTGTACACAAAGAGTGGGCACCTTTTAGCGATTCCATTACTGAAACCTGCAAGTAAATATTGAAATTGGGTGGATCACAAAATATCCAAACTTGTGAGAACAAAACCAATGAACCCATTACATTGTAGATCTAAGCTCAGTATAGTCTTTTTTAGCTTTATTTTTGTTCTTTTCTCTATTTCATGTGGATGCTTATCTCGGCACCTTTTTCTTTTCTACCTTTTCTTTTCTACCATTTTTGAAATGCCAAGAGCCCTAGCAGAGTAATTTAAATATGCTTACCTTCATATCCACAGCCCTTACAATAGAGCGGGGTGATATAGCCTGCTCCTGTAAGTCAACGAAGACCCCATCCCCCCAGCTTTGGTCCTGCACCTGGAAGTAGAGGTTAGCTTCTCCACTTAGCAAATCACTTAAAGTCGCCAAAGTGGCTGCCTGTAATTCTCTCTTCTCACCGAAAAATGAGACAGGCCTGTTGCGCTCACCAGAAGGAGTTTCTGGCCGCACTAATATCATAGTTTTTTCACCCTCTTCACCTTCAGCCATTTCTCACACTAGGCTAGGAATGGGAATGGAACTGTGAGATGTCGCACAAAAAATATTAATGCGATGCCCGGTGAGATTGAGCACGGTTTCAAATAAGAGATAGGAAACGGGATAAAGATAGAAACCTGGATTGAAAGATAGAAGCCTGGATAGAAACCCGGATTGAAAGATAGGAACCCGGATTGTATGATAGAAACCGGGATTGTATGATAGAAACCTGGATTGAATGATAGAAACCTGGATTGAATGATAGAAACCTGGATTGAAAGATACTAGCTTGAATTGATTTTTGTTACTAACGGCGTGCCATACGTCCTCCTTTCGCGGTAACCAGTGGATTTTTTTGGCGCCAAAGTTAATTGATCCGCGTAGAAATTCAGAGCTGGCCACGCGTGAATAGATTGTATGCGGGGATCGGGTTACGGTCGGTTCTGTGGTACTAGTGGTGTGCTTGAGCACAAATGAGCCTTAAACTACACTATTGTTATTCAAACTACTAAAATAAAGTCGGTTAAATTAAGTATGTCATTTTGTACTTTGACCCTCCTTATTTTTGTGTTCGCTCCGCGTTCGACCCCGTCCCAAACTTCACTAAACAGAATCCTCTGGTTTAGCGACCATTACCCGTATCACCTTAGAAATTGAATTGTTTACCGCTTTGAATTTTTTTGCGGGTGCAGTTAAAATGCAAAAACTTATGGGAGCTCCATTTCTATTCGAGTTAGTGGCGGTGGTAAACGCTATTTGTCACAGTTATATAAGCCCTACTCAACAGCATTTACTTGAAAATTCATTGTCCACTAGACGAAATACGAAGGTAAGTCTTGCGTAGGTATGTTCAGTTGTGTGAAAGTATTGTGCGTTACAACTACTATTAAGAATATCACAAAGAAAATTTTGAATAACGTGATTTGATTTTGTTGCTTCTTTTTCAATTCAAACTGTTGCGGTATGACATTGAAACCCCTTTACCTCATACGTAATTTAAAAACTCGACTTTATTTTAGCTAATAGCTTGAGTGTTAGTTGTTAAAATCAAATTTAACAACAGTGTAGTTTAAGGCTCGCTCGCCATTTGTGCTCAAGCACACCACTAGTTTATTTATTGGCGAGCGAGCGAAGCGAGCGAGACAGTATTAGGGGTGGATAATGCAAAATCGGGTATATGTTATATGTATGGATGGTACGTATGCCCTTTAAACGCGCGCGCGTGGAACTTTTTTCTCCAAAAAAACACGGCTTTTTAGGCTTGACCCCAGTTTACTTTGAAACTACAGCCTTAAGCAAGCCTTACTTTATACTTAAGCTCCTAAGCGTGAGAAAATTCCTGCGAAAATGCTCGCTTTTCAAGAAACAAATAGTTGATACGACCGGTTACTATGACATTGGAGTCCCTTTACCAGATTTAAATGCCGTTTTATGGGGGGATACTGAGTGCAGGTTGTTGGTTGTCAAGAGCCGTTGGTAGTCAGAATGCCGTAGTATTAATGCTAAGGAAGCTACTACTTCTCGAGGGAAGCTGAGGTAAGTACGTAATTCCATATTTGTTAGCTAAATATGCAAAATTAACTCTGGCCTTTCTTTTTTGTAGCTAAGAGCTTGTCAACAGTGACTGGTAAATTCAAATAGTCAGATTGGCTCAAATTTGGTACTACAAAAGTTACCACTGCTCAAGAAAATGAGGTAAGAAAGTAATTTTGTATTTTCAGGGGTGGCTCATCCAATTGGATATTGAGTGGGCCATGTTGCGTTTATGTAAAGTAGCTACTTACAATTAATAATAAATTCATTACAGTAAACAGCCTTTTTATGACATAAAAAAAGTGCAATATCAATGATTAGTGAAACGTCCAAATATAGCCTTTCTCTGTTCCCCAGCAGCAATAAATTCATTTCCAATGTCTTTCAAATTTAGCTTGTCAAGTCTATCTTGGTGTACGTAAAGAACTAAAAGGTTATTTAGTCTAATCTGAGAAATTGTAGACCGAAGGTACGTTTTCAGACGCCTGAGAGCACTGAATGACCTTTCACTCGACGCATTTGTTGCTGGCAATACCAATAACAATTTTACAAGAATTATAACTTGAGAAAACAAGCTCCTTGCTGGTTCAGAAAGCCCCTTCAGGTAAGCTACAATTGAAGATAAGGAAACTTCTCCTGTCAACTGGGCTGATAGTGTCTTGAATTGAATCTCGAGTTCACTGTAATTGAGATCATCTTTATAAACATCTCTGACTACCTTCAACTCTTCATCATAAGCCTTTTCTTGGCACCCTTTCAGAAGAAAATGCTCTAATCTTGAATAAATCCTGTAATCTTGCTGGTCAAAGCGATCAGAAATACACTCAATGCTTAAGTCAATGGCTTGAAAGTACATTCTTCTATAATGATCTATAGGCTCAGATGAAAAATGTCCTATACTTTGACCATCATCATAACGCCTGGGCTGTTTCCTTCTTCTTGGAAGAGCTGGATCGCTAATATCTAACTCTTTTGCTTTCATAGTTACTAATTCCCAGAAACTTTTGAAGCTGTCATCTGACCGCAGCGTTTGCAGTGTTTGCTTGACCATTGCAGCTACGTGCTCACCTTCAACTGCAGACATACTTTTGTGCTGTAGTGTACGACTTAAATTATCACAATGCCTCAGTAATAGCTGTGCCAAGGAAGTACCAAAATAAAAATAAAATGTTTTCATTTGAGCTGATATTCCAGTAATTCGTGCCCTGGTTTCAGAATCTTTGGTTTCATCATACACAATCTCCCAAAAATCTTGAAGCACATTATAATTCTCAAGCACACTCTTCAAAGATTCACTGCATACAGTCCACCGGGTAGGGCAAAGCTTAGTTATACTGGGAGTATCAGGTTCTAACTCTTCCTTCAATCTTTGAAAAATACCATCACGCTTCGGTGAAAACTTAATCAACTTACACAGTTCATAAATAGCATCTAGTGAGTCCCGCAAAACTTGACATCCTTTTATTGAGTCACATGCAGCCAAGTTTAGTGCGTGCCCAAAACAATGCAAGTATAGAGCGCGAGGCTCTTCCTCTTTAATCCTCTTTGCCACCCCTTTTTTGGATCCTGACATTGAACTAGCTCCGTCATAGCATTGCCCTCTAACCTTATGTATATCTAAATTTAGAGCTTGTAGCATATCTTTAATGACTAAATATATGGTTTCAGCATCTGTTTTGTCTAGCTGATATAAGCCCAAATATTCTTCATGGACATCAAAATTGCTACCAACCCAACGAAAGACAGAGACTAGTTGTTCTTTATTAGATACATCAGTTGTCTCATCTGCCAAAATAGAATAGAACTCAGCCTGATGCAGATTAGATGTAATGTCACGCATGATTTTATGAGCCATTAACCTTGCTATTTCATTCTGTATATCTTTAGAAACATATGTGTAATTCTTACGACTAAGCCACTGGGATATATTGGGATTATCAACTGATCGAAGCAGAAGTAGTTGCATAAAATTCGAGTTTATTTCATTGCTTTCTTCACTCCACTTTCTGAAAGGTATGCCTTGCCTAGCTAAGAACCGTATATTTTCTAAAATAGTTAATAGAACCTTACGGTTTTCATGCTTTTTGCTGGCATGTCCAATGTCAAGATGCTCATCAATACTCCTTGTATTATTCGGTAAAATCAAAAGTGCTTCACAAGCCTCCATATGATGGTCAGAATCGTGGTGCTTCTTCACTTTGGAAAGTCCATCTTTCCAGTTAGAAAACCCGGTCGAAAGCTAAAAAATTAATTCAGCTTACTAAGTGCCACATTATAACTACTTACACTTACAAATGCAGGATCTGGCTTAGTAGAAGTCAAAATTTTCTTTTCAGCAACTGCTTTGACACAAACATGACAAAACAGAGCATCTTTTCCAACATCATAGTGAAGAAAAGGGTAGTCTTCAAACCAGTGGGCCTGGCAAGATCGTAACCTTGATCCATATTTTTTCTTGGGGAATACAAATTTTTTGTCAGGATGAAAAGGTTCACTGCCTTTTAAATCTTCACTAACTGAAGCAACAGCCATCTTTTTTTTTTAAGGCAGCTGGTACAGTACTAGTACATCATTACATCATACATGAAGTACATCATAGTGTATTTTAAACTCTGTCTGGCATGCTCAGTGTAGTGTGGTGACCTGCTAGTTAAAAAGCTATAGCAATTATTGTTTTTAGCCAGTTAATTCTATAAATATTGGGTGGGCCATGGCCCACCCGGCCCACCCTAGCGAGCCACCCCTGATTTTGTGTGCTAAAATTGATTGTCTTTTGTTTTTGTAGGTGAGAGCTTGTTGTCAATAATTCAAGGTAATTCAGATGGTCAAAGTAACTTCAATTTGATACTACAGAAGTTATCAATACTCAAGAATGATGTAAGTAGTAATTCCATATTTGTTGGCTAAAATTACAAATAATAACACTGGTTTATTTTTTATCGTAGCCAGAGCTTGTTCAAGAGTTACTGGTGATTGAGATTATCAGAATGGTTGATGTTTGATACTACAAAAGTTACCATTAATCAGGTAAGAGAGTGGTTTTGTATTTGTTTGCTGAAATCAAATGTCATAACTGCTATTATAGTGTTTGCATGAAGTAAGTTAAAACACAGTAACATTTTATGTTACCTAACTATCAGGCTCGCTCGCCATTTGTGCTCAAGCACACCACTAGTTTATATATATGTTTGGACGTATGTATGTTATATATATGTATGTATGTATGGATGGTACGTATGCTCTTTAAACACGCGCGCGGGAAACTTTCTCCAAAAAAGACGGCTTTTTAGGCTTGACCCCAGTTTATTCTGAAACTACAGCATTAAGCAAGCCTTACTTTATACTTAAGCGCAGAAGTGTGAGCAAATTCAGGCGAAAACGCTTGCTTTTCAAGAATCAAAAAGTTGATTCTACCGGTTACTATGGCATTGAAGACCCTTTTCCAGACTTCATTTCAAAACTTCGCCGTTTTATGGGGGGATACGGAGTGCCGGTTGTTGGTTGTCAAGAGCCGTTGGTAGTCAGAATGCCGTAGTATTAATGCTATGGAAGCTACTACTTCTCGAGGGAAGCTGAGATAAGTAAATTCCATATTTGTTAGCTAAATATGCAAAATTAACTCTGGCCTTTCTTTTTTGTAGCTAAGAGCTAGTCAACAGTGACTGGTAAATTCAAATAGTCAGATTGGCTCAAATTTGGTACTAAAAAAGTTACCACTGCTCAAGAAAATGAGATAAGAAAGTAATTTTGTATTTGTGTGCTAAAATTGATTGTCTTTTGTTTTTGTAGGTGAGAGCTTGTTGTCAAGAATTCAAGGTAATTCAGATGGTCAAAGTAACTTCAATTGATACTACGGAAGTTATCAATACTCAACAATGAGGTAAGTAGTAATTCCATATTTGTTGGCTAAAATTACAAAATAATAACACCGGTTTATTTTTTTATCGTAGCTGAGAGCTTGTTCAAGAGTTACTGGTGATTGAGATTATCAGAATGGTTGATGTTTGATACTACAAAAGTTACCATTAATTAGGTAAGAGAGTGATTTTGTATTTGTTTGCTGAAATCAAATGTCATAAACATGCAACATTATACATACTATGTTACCTAACTATCAGGCTCGCTCGCCATTTGTGCTCAAGCACACCACTAGTTTGTATATATGTTTGGACGTATGTATATCATTTTGTACTTTGACCCTCGCATTTTTGTGTTAGTTATGTGGTCGACCCCGTCCCAAATTGCACTAAACAGAATCCTCTGGTTTATCGATCAGCACCCGTATCACCCTAGAAATTGAATTGTTTACCGTTTTGAATTCTTTTGCGAGTGCAGTTCAAACTTGAAAACTTAAGGGACTTCCATTTCTATTCGAGTTAGTGGCGGTGGTAAGTCAATGCTCTCTTTGTCATGGTTATAAGCCGTGCGCAACAGTATTTACTTGAAAATACATTGTCCACTAGCTGCGAAGGTAAGTCTGTGTAGGTGCATGTCCAGTTGTGTCAAAGCATTGTGTGTTACAACCACTACTTAGCTAAAGAATATCACAAAGAAAACTTTTAAATAACGTGCATTGTTTTGCTGTTGTTTTTTCCCTTCAATTCAAGCAGTTGCAGAGAGTTGTTACTATGGCACTGAAATCCCTTTACCGTGTATGCGAAATTAAAAAACTGGACCTTATTTTCAGTAGCTTCAGTGTTAGAAGTCAAAATCATTCTATAAAAATAGTATAGTCTTTAGGCTCGCTCGCCATTTGTGCTCAAGCACATCACTAGTATCTAAATAAACAAACATCCCCGATTTTCAATTGTGTTACCCCTGTAAGTGTCTCGCTCGCTACGCTCGCTCATCAATAAAACTACAGTATTGTTACTGTTTTAGTTTAGTTCATGCAAACACTATAATATCAGCAAACAAATACAAAATCACTCTCTTACCTTATTAATGGTAACTTCTGTAGTATCAAACATCTGTAGTATCAAACATCTACCATTGTGATACCAGCAACTCTTGGACAGCTACGATAAAAAAACAAAAACAAGTGTTATTATTTGTAATTTTAGCCAACAAATATGGAATTACTACTTACCTCAATTTCCTAATAACTTCTGTAGTATCAAATTTAAATTACTTTGACTATCTGAATTACCTCGAATTCTTGACAACAAGCTTTCAGCTACAAAAACAAAAGACAATCAATTTTATAGATTACCTAATAATGAATCATATTAAAAAAATATGTGCTGCTATAACAACTAGCTTACTGAAGCAGAGTGAAGTTTAATGTGTTCCTCAGTCACCACAACTCTTGGCACAGTTAAGTCACTGCCTTGTGAAAGTCTTTAGAAATACTAGTATAAGACCATGTTTTTTTGTTTTTTTTTGCAAATGTGAAACTGAATTTGCTATTGCAAAACTTAGGTTTGCTTGCACTTTCAGCAAGTTTCAAAGGGTGGCGTGCGTATGAAAAATGCCAAAGGCTGAGAGAGACTAGGAGGTGAAACACCCAGGGCAGTTATTGACTATATCAAGTCAATATCACCAAATCCAATTGTAGAGGACCCAACCCCACAGTTTCTTTCCTCCCCCACCTCAAAGAATCTGCGCAGGTCTCTTTGTCACAATGTAGCCTTTCCACCAGTTGAAACACTTGGATAGCAAATGCAGCAGTTTTAGGGAGAACATGGACTCACCATCGAAGATCACCCTAAGGGATGTTCTGGGAAAGTCCTCCAAATCTCCAGCAACCCCTGTTGAAGCTAGAGCAGCACATTCATTGGTAAAGCGGCTACTCAATCAAGGTGAAGGTCCTATTATAGTTTTTGCATGAACTATAAAACATAGTAACAATACTTAGTTTTATGTTACCTATAACTATCTCGCTCGCTATTTGTGCTCAAGTACATCACTAGTTGGCGAGCGAGCGAAGCGAGCGAGACAGTATTAGGGGTGGATAATGCAAAATCGGGTATGTTATATGTATGTATGGATGGATGGTACGTATGCCCCTTAAACACGCGCGTGGGCAACTTTTTTCTCCAAAATATGCAAATTGTTGGTTGTCAAGAGCCATTGGTTGTCAACAGTGACTGATTTAAACAGTCAGAATGGCTCAAATTTGGTACTACAAAAGTTACCACTGCTCAAGAAAATGAGGTAAGAAAGTAATTTTGTATTTGTGTGCTAACTCCCAAACTGGTTTAACACAAAGAGATAAAGAGAAAGAAAATTTCTCTATTTAGGGCAAAGGTGAGATCATCTTAATTTTAAAAGCTAGTCTCTGGTATTGACCAGTTTCTTGTGAGTTGCTATGGTAACACCTATCCAGTAACAGTGATTTTTATTTTATTTTATAAGGTTTAGATAATCCTGAGAATGCCTCACACTGATAACTTCTATATGTGTGCTTGGTTCTTGGGAGGAGCTTGTTCCATTCAGAGCTTAAACTATTTCCTTGCATCAACTATCTTTTTTTTTTTTAATTGACCTTGGAGTCAATAATGTTTTGATAGGACAATCTTATAGCTGTGTTATTAATAAATCAGGCTGAGTTACAAGTGGTCTATTTAAGGCACCAGCTAAACAGCTGAATTGTTATAGGGCTGGAAAGTAGGAGAGCCTAATGTCCATCTTTCTTTTCTTTTTTTCATTCATATTATTATTATTATTATTATTATTATTAATATTATTAACCATGATGACATCACATAACATTCTGCCACGCCCACCAATGGTATCACTAAAAATACAAATCCTTTCTTTTTAGAAATTAATCATTTCTTTCTCATCAGTTTATCCTTAGGAAGGTTATGAAATGATCACCATGTTGTTCTTTCTTCCTTTATCTTAGCATTTCGGAACAAAGCAATCTCTTTTTCTAACTTTTCTTGTAAGACTCACCAATCCCTCCAGAGAAATTAGTATCTTCACCACAATCAGCTTCTAAGAAGTAGGCCACCACCAGGCTATAGAATTCTGAGAAAAACCAGCTGTCTCAGTTTTCAAGATGAGTTCCAAGAAGAAGTAGGGTGGTTAGATAACCATCACCAAATTTCACTCCCAGGAATTCCAATAACCAGGGCTGAAAATCCTAAACTTTTGCTGTCAGCAGTTAGTAAATTTCATAATAAAGCTATTCCTGTAATTTGGAAGCTCTGTGCACTGGTGCTACAGCAAAAAATAGACCAAACTGTCAGCAAAACTAATACATTTTCTATGGGACACAGTGTGCAGTGATACCATCGGTGGGCATGGCAGGATATTAAGTGATGTCATCATGCAAATTCCCTATTGCTCTGGCAGGAGTACACAGGTTGTGGTCTGCCTTTTGCCTTATGGAGCCTGTTACCACAAATCCTGCAATGCCTGTTCCTGGTAATACTCCAGTGAACTTTATGTGTTAATGTGTGTTAATTTTTGTCATCACAGAAATAAGTAGGCTTCAGTCAAGTTGTTCATTTGATCAATCAACCTTTTAATTACTGCCTCACCTCATTCTGAATTGTTGAAAAACTTCCCAACAGCATAAAAAAAGCACCGGCTTCTTACAACCGCTGAATACCTCGTGGTTGACAGGTGTGGATAAGGTCATTGTGTGGTTGTATATGGAATCAGGTTGAAATGTGCAGTGGAATGGGAATGTATTTTGAAAGGTTACTTATCATTAGTATTCAATCAGAAACTCTGGTTTCCTTCCCAGAAAGGGAATTGAGTGATCAAATTACACTAAATTTTTGAGAATCACCAGAGTGAATCATGAATATGTTCATGAGCATACCCCGGTTAAATTTGTTAGCAACCACCCTAGCAACACTTAAGGGTGCACTGTTTCCATGAATTTAACCACAGAAATGTGGCATCCTGTTTCGTGGAATAGTACCTGGCGAATTGATACGGCTTGGGGAGAGTTCCCACGGTCAGGATGATATATTCTCTAACTATTCCCTTGGAAACCACGCTATTCCACGTGTGGTTTGCTGAAATAACTCTGCTGGTTTACGGAGACTGTGTGTGGTTGCTGTTGATCAACCATGCCCAAGAGAATATCTGCCAAAAAGAAGCTGCAACTGGCTGAAGCCACCAAAAGGAGGAAACTGCTTTATACTTCAAGCACAGGTATAATCAACAACTGCTGTTTCTTTTTATCTCAACAAAACATATAACAAAATATTATAGGGGAAAAAAGTCATTTTATGCTTGCACAACAAACTATACTTTGTTATAATACACCAAATAATAAAATTGCAGTAGTGGAGTCTCCTGCTTGACCTTGTAGCACCAGGGGCGAACGCTGAAGATGATGCTATGAGCACCACCATGTCAGTGAGCACACTCACAGCTACAGATTTACCCCAGCTTGCTGGAAGTGATGGTGGAAGTGTTACCTCTGTCGTTGAGGAGTCCAGCTTTGTGTCAACTTCAGCAATCCCTGCGATTGAGGACCTGAGCAGTTCAATACGTATTAAAAAAAAAAAAGTCTAATGCTATTCTAGCCATAACTATCAATTAAAAAAAAAAAATTTATTGACACACAAAATAAGTAAATAAACTATTTGATATAACACCATTGTGAGAAATGGCAGGGAAAGTACTATAGCAAAAGACAAAAAAAAAGCCAATGGGTAGGATGATGACCAAACCACAAACAAAATTTAGTATTTGGGCTAGCAGGTAGGCAATAGGCACGCATACACACACACACACACAATGAACTGGTTAGTACCAGTATAATTCTGAGAAAATTAGTTATCAGTGCATCAACAAAAACTTTGGGTTAGTGTGTAGGATACGAGTCTCACAAGCTGCTATCTGTATATCAACATGCCATGCAAGATTAAGATTCAGAAAATTATTATTTGGGTGCACTAAATAGAATAGGCTTACCTACTATTCAAGCTTCAATTTACTATCAATACTATAAAAGTGAAAGATATGCCTGATGACTGAACTATTGGTATCAGAACAAATAAAATGATTACTATATAGCTGTATATGCACACAAAAAAGGGGGGCAGGGAGGGAGGGTGGTCTAATAAGCATCAAATAGGAATAACTTTTGTTCTTTGCTACTTACACAGATGAGGAGGCTCTTCTATTGGATGACCAGGACGGACGAAGAGAGGTATTGATGGAGGCAGTAGAGGAATTAGTGGAGGTGGAGTGGTCTACTGAAGTTGCCGAGGCAGAAAGGCTTGCGGAGGTGAAGGGACTTGCAGAGGTGGAGGGATTTGCGGAGGTGGAGGGATTTGCGGAGGTGGAGGGACTTGCAGAGGTGGAGGGACTTGCGGAAGAGGGGCTTGTGAGGATGGGCTTGCTGAGGTGGAGGCAGAGCTGCAAGACAATCGTAACTGTCTTTTAGAGGAAATAATAGATCGGCTGTCAAGTGTAGCCAGCCAACTGAGGGTCCCTCAGGACAGTGAGATGCTGTTTTCATTGGTGTCTTCTGGTACTATAGGGCTGGAACATTCTCATGGACTGAAGATCCACAACTTTACTGGTAGCTGGAGTCAGTACTATCCACTCTTGTCATTCCTGATGAATGGCCATCTTCATGCAGAGTACTGCAAGCTTAGTGGTATGCTAGGATTGCCTGCATGTTCACATTCCCAGTGGCAGAGAATTCTAGAAAAACTAGAGAAGTATGTGACAGAGCTTTCAGAGTGGTCTTGCGCTCAGGTCAGAGAAGATGTTGTTCGACGTGGTGATGGCAAACACTGGACAGCATCATTTGATGGCTTTTATCTGACAAGAGGCCATTACTCGAACAACTCCTCGGCTACCATCCATGATTTTGCAACCGGCAAAATTGCTTACTTCGCACATCGTACGAAATGTGGAAAAGGCCACAACTGGAACGGAACTTCTGCTGGGGCCGAAACAGACATGCTGGACGAACTTCTTGGTCGAGTGCGGCAAGATGGTCTTGTGATGGAGGAAGTGGTGGCAGACAAAGACACATCTGTCAACTCAACCTTTTGTCGCCACTTTCCGGAAGGAACTGTGACATTGTTCCAACCACTCGGCAAAGGCACTACACAAGCATTTAGAGAGCATAAAGAAGAATCCATGCAATGTAAGTGTGCTGGTATGTAATGTACATGTATGCTATAAATATATAATAATAAAAAAATACACATTAGTGCAAGGCCACTCACTTCAAGTGCAAAAGGATGCCAGAGAGTCTTCTCTCTCACTGCAAAACATCCTTGAGTGCTCCGATTACGTCAGATGCAGTGAACAGTGTCGAGGACCGTTTGAAGGCCTTTTCCGAAGGCATCAAGAACTTTTATGCACACTATTGTGAAGACAACCACAGTTCAAAATGGTGTCACCATGACAAGGTTAATATATAGATGCAAACTCTTATTGAATAGTGTACAAAAAAAATGTAATGTGCATTAAATAGATAATGGTTTCATCAAACGGCTTTATTTAGCTATATTATAACAGTGAGATGTTCGGATTCATGTGCGTAAATTAATAATAATAATATCGTTACTTGTTATTGTGCCCTATAATAATAATTATTATTATTATTATTGGCACTATGCCCTTTGATCTGACACTTACTAGTTTTAGATGACAGGCTATTATAAGTCATTTTACAAGGCTCACCTTTAGGTTTGGAGAAACTCCACAAAAATGTCACCAGAGATGAAGTTGCAGGCAAGGCACCTCTAAAATTAAATATAAAGCCTAATAATTATAGTTATTTGTATAAATTGTAGGAGCACACAGGGCCCTACCTGATGTATTGGCTTTAGAGAGAGTCTGCTGTCACTGTCAGTCTTCTTTCTCTTCTTAGGAGGTGGTCTTAAAACCGATTATCGCCGAATTACGTGTTTCCGCTCGTGCTTCACAGCGAAAGTTATCACAAAGGCAAAGCAAGAAAAGGTACAAAAATAAATAAAAATAAAAGGGGCTTACACCACCCCATCGCGGGAAGGAGGAAGGGTGTCAAGTTATTATTGCGTTAAGATACAGACTTTCTTCCTCCCAGTTCTCCCCTACTTGAAGGTGCCCATAAAATGGATTTCTTAGGAGAAAGTTTCTCAGGTATGAAGAGAAGGATGTGCAATCTATGTCAAGAACAGTAACAACAGACACATCATGGTACGGTACAGTGGTGATTATGGGGTGTGGCTTTGTCACCATGGAGTTCAATCGGACTGCCTCATAATATTATCAGAAAAAAACCTAGAATTGCAAACACAGTAGTCTATATAATTGCTTGTTATGTTGTATATTATATTATCCTAGTATATGGCTCCCACAAAAATAATAAACAGCCAAAATCAATAGTTGCTGAATTATTTCAAAACAAGCAGCTAGTGAACATTTAAAACAATAATATATAGCTATGAAACATGAGGTCTTAGCCTAAACTTTTACAATACTGATGCTAACAATGGTATGCTTACCTTGAAGCTTGTAGTTTCCAATGAGTGCACACTTCATACGCTTCAAACGCCTAGAAACTAAACAAAACTTGGCCCGCGGGTAGAGGAGGGCTTTAGCTTCAATCTGTTAATACATCACCGTCGGTTACTTCAAAGCGTATTGCCTCTGGACAAGAAAACGCTCAGGCGTTCAAGCCTCGAGAGGTGACGGTCACGATTTCTTGTAAACAATTTCGGAGTACGCGCAAGTAATCGCGAATTTAATTTTTGGCGATAATCGGTTTTAATGAGTTCAGTGAAGGCTCTGATTCCAGTTGATGTTCCTTCATGATGAACTTGAGCCTGTCCACATCATTGGGGATACCTTGGTGGATTCGCTCCAATCTTTTTAAATGGGCATGTACGGACTCGGCTCCTTGTTCTCCCATGAGTCCTGCTCCAACATGCCACCGCTTCACCCATGGTACTAGATGTTCTTCAATTATGTGTAGATTTGGAAGTATAGTGGCTGTAGGGAACTGTTAACGGTGAAATCTTTGATGTCACATTCTGTTAAACGAAACAAAGGTAAAAAGGAAGTATAAACATTTCTCATTCTTACCAAGGTTCTCAATTTTTTTTATCACTCATATAGGCAGAGGAGTTGTAGCCCTTATGGCACTGGCCAAAGAGGGTAAATGCTTTTTCAAACTTTATGGCCATTTCATTTACTGCCGCTTGCATTGATAGTGGACATGTGTTTCCAAGTTCTCGCAGTTGTTAAACAAAACTTTAACACTTTTCGGCTACAAAAAATGTGAGTTCACCGAGTTATACATGAATGTATTATAAGAATGTTCATTTTGCTTTACCTTCAGCAATTTGTGAACATAAAAGTTCCACCATGATAAGCCTGCCTCTTGACATTGAGGTACTGAAGGCTTTTGTCCAAACATGGAAAAAAGTTACCGTCTGCCACATGAAAGTTTCGTCTCAGGTGGTCTTCAAGCTTGGTCTTCTCTGCCATCTGGACATACTTCAGTAAATAGCTCACATTTATTATGCATGTAATTATTTACCATATTCTTTACTCTAGCTCGAGTTTCAGTCACCTCAGCACTGACACTGTCCACGAATTCATTTGAACCCAGTTGTAATGTGCTAAATGTAAGTATTTCAGTCAGTACATTCTGATAATTCAGTTGTGTCTCTATGTCTAATTTTAAGGAGGATAATTTCCTGAAGCTGTCCACTGAGACATCACCAATTATGCCTACAACTACTGCACACTGAAAATCCAACTCTTTACAGGCCTCTTCCAATAGACTCCACAGTCTGTCGAAAATTCCCAGAGACAGGTGGAGTCCAGGTATGCAAACCTTATGAACAGTAAGAACTTATTAATATGCTAACTTGAGTTTCATTACCTTACATTAGTAAGAGGAATATCAAACAAAGTATCACCGATTACATTATTGTATAGCTTGGCCACTTCAAGTTTCCTTTCCCTTGAGTCAAAAATTTCCTGTGGTCTTCAGCCAGTGATTCAAGCGACCTAAGTGGATATGGTGTCCATTAACTTGGAGGTTCAGCAAGTTTTGAGCTGGGAATCGTGCACCACAAACAATTGTGCCGACCTATTGACGTAAGTATCTTAAAAATAAAGTATTTGGCTAAATAGATCACACATACCACTAGCGCCACTAAGCCCGTATATTTGGCACAGGTATTCATAGTCACCAGATTGAAATAGTCTAATAGTATACCCCCTAAATAGAGTAAAAGATAGCAATGCCTTTATATATGTATAAACAAAATAAATAAGTTAAAATAAGTGAGAAATAGCATTAAAATACTATTGTTACTACTACTACTATTACTACTATTACTACTACTACTACTGATTTTCTTTTTACTTTAGCTTCATTCCGATGGCTTCCTTCAGTTGTTCATTGTAAATTCCCAAAGCAGTGTGCGAATTGGTGGTACTATCTCCTGCCTTAAACACTGAAATAACATTAGTGTTTTTCATAGAATTTGGCCGACTGGTGTTTACTAGCTGGTGGTTGAGTTTAAAGGTGCCCTGTCCTTTGTCTCCTCCAATTTTTAGCCACAACTCATCTGCTGGTATTATGCCTTTGTGCCATGTCAATCCAGAAGCAGACCTGCCATGTAAGTGTGGTTTACTTTAACTTAATTATATGAATGTCATACCATACCTTTCGTGTTTATCCACTAAATCACCAATGCACATCATCAAATTAGGGACGCTACTTGTAGCTACGAGAGCTAACAACGTCGATAATCAAATGTTTGTCAAAGGTAAATCGTTATATTTCGAGGACAAGTACGACACACATGGACACTGTGAGAGTAAAGAATCACGTGACCAACGAGTGAGTGAAGAGTGACGCATTGACAATGATGTAATGAATGATATAATGATACAAGTTCAAAGTTCGGTAGCTCCACTACAGTACTCCCCTCTCAGTGTTCACGACACGTAGGAAGAGAGATTCTTCGGCCAATGGACCTGACGTCCTGAGCGAGTGACACGTTTGATCGGAGAATTGACAGTGTGCAAAGGCCGTTCCGGAATGTCATCCAGATGGGCAGGTTTAAGGCGATCTACGGAAATGGTGTCCTTTCGACCATTGACTTTTACTGTGAAATGTTTGTCGGTGACTATGCCCGGGTTGTAAGGCCGGGCGTCTGCAGGAAATAGCCTCGCAGGACCAGCTTGCGAAGTGACAAATTTATTTATTTGCGACGACAAAATGGAAATGAAAGTGCGGCTATATAAAGAAATGAAAGTAATGACTGATCAGTGGTTTTAGGTGGGAGGGGTTTTAATGGCAATAGGTAAAGATCGTTAGAATGAAAGTGACGCAAGTTCATGACTGCAGATGGCGACTTCTCCTTGGAGGAGGGGCTGGCTTAGGTAAGTTGAGGGGTTGGGCTGCAGTGGAATCCAGAGGTCTCTGTGGATAGTCAGGTGAATTGATGGAGTCTCCTGTCTGGCATGGCCCAGACAGTCGGTGCGAGAAACTACTGGGTACGGTCCATTGTACGGAGGTTGGACAAAATCGTTTCAGAGCAGCCAGGAAGGATTCCGTAGTCATATCCGAGCACAGCTCAAGATGTACTGCTCTAGTGGCAAAGCATATGAAGAGTGCCACATATGTCTTCACGCGAGTTGGCTTTTGTTGAGAATGAATCTTTTAACCCAAGAGAGTATTCGAGTGAGATGGCTGAAAGTAGAGTATCTTGACCACAATGGATTAGATGAAGAAGTCGTCTGAACTCTGGACACAGTAGCTCTGACTTCGGGGAGATCAGATGGGTCTGGTAAATGAAGTGATGGCCATTGAAGTGGAGCAAGTCTTAGCCATGGAGGGCCTTCCCACCACAGTTTTGATTGGAGCAGTTCAGACTGAATGATCCCACGACTTGCTAAGTAGGCAGGGTTATCATGTGTTGAGACATGCCTCCACTGACTGGCTGGGACAGTGTGCTGAATGGAAAATCGACTTGATGTGATACAAATGATTTGAGACTGGCTGGAGACTTATTTAACCAACAAGGAACAATGGTAGAGTCTGACCAAGCAAAGAATTCGGAGATCGAAATGTACAAATACTTGGAGACAGATGACAAAAGTTGACTCAGGAGGTTGGCTGCACAGAGTTCCAATCTGGGCATGGTCACCGGCTTGACAGGAGTCACTCTGGCTTTGGCAGTCACAATGGAGATTGAGACGCTGGTGTTTGTATGGACGGTTCTGAGATATACCACTGCTCCATATGCTCGCTCAGAAGCATCAGCAAACCCATGGAGAGATTGAGTTAGTACTGGAATGTCACTAGAAACAAGACGTCTAGGCACAGGATGAGCTGAAATGCATTGGAGCTGGTCAATCCATTGACGAAATTGTGTGGTTATCTCTTCTGTAGCAGGAGCATCCCAACCAAGCTTTAGCACCCACATCCTTTGAAGAAGGATCTTGGAGAAGATCACAGCAGGTGCGAAGATGCCGAGGATATCATATACCTTGGCAGCCATGGAAGCAATGAGCCTCTTGGTGATGGGAGCTTCTGGATCTTGAGGGAGAGGGATAACAATGTAAAAATTATCATGTCTTACATCCCAATGGATTCCCAGGGTCTTGCTAGAGGACTGAGGATTGGTAATGTGGAGATCTGCAGACTCTTTGAGTTCTTCTGGGATGGTGGCTAGAAATTCAGGAGAGTTGCTCCTTCACTTTCGGAGCAGCATGCCAGAAGACTGCAATAGCTGGCAAAGTTCCCGTCGGAGGAGATCAGCTTGCTGTACATCAGGAGCTCCAGTGAGAACATCATCCACGTAGAAGTCTCGAAGTATGGAAGCAGAGGCTAGAGGGTGTGAGTCTCTATGGATCTCAGCAATGTGACGAAGTACTCTAGTGGCGATGAAAGGTGAGGATTTCACCCCAAAAGTAAGCCTCTTCATCTGGTGATCTGCTATTTCTCCTGATGGTTTGCGAAGGAGGAAGCCGTGCAGGTCTCGGTCCGATTCTTGAAGTTCAATCTCCCTGAACATCTTACTAATATCAGCACTGCATGCCACCTTGTGTAATCGAAACTGATGAAGGATAGTGGTCAGAAGTGGATACAGATTGGGTCCTGCCAGCAAAGTGTTGTTGAGCAAATAACCAGAAGATGTGCGTGCCGAAGCATCAAACACAGCCCTCAAACGAATGGTAGTAGAAGAGTCTTTAGTGACACCATGAACCGGCATGTAAAAGGTGTCACAAGCTGGACGACGAAGGTCTTGGGGTGGTACTGGCTCGGCATGTTCTAAGAGCAAATACTCATTCAGGACATCACTGAATTCTTGAAGCTGTCCCTTCTTCTTCAAGGAACGCTCGTTCTGATGAAACCGCCGAACTGCCATGTTTCTGGAGTCCCCTAAGACAGGAGGGTTCTCGACTCGAGGAAGAACTACGGAGTAATGTCCAGAGGGGAGGACATGGTGGGTGTCTTGAAAATGTTGCATGGCAATCTGGTCTACTTCAGAGTATGGACTGGACTCTGGGACCTTGTCTAATTCCCATAGGATTTGGAGTGAATCATGAAGGTCATCTCGCTCAACTTGAACTTTGAGGATCGAGGTGGGAAGAGCGTGGTCCGGGATAGCTCCGCCTAGCATCCACCCAAATATTGTCTGGGTAGCTACAGTAGCTCGATCAGTGGAGAAGGAGGTGGGACCGTGGGTACAGCGTCCTACATCTGCTATGCCAATGCTTCCACCAAGAGCAGGGTCGGCAATGGGTGACTTGTCCTTGATACACGGAAGCTGTAATAGTCTATTGGGGTCTTTGGGAGGAAGGATTGTTTGTAGTTTCGGAACCACATGACATTTTACAGTGACAGTCTCATTGGAATCTGCAGGAGAGATAGAACAAAGATTAACATAGACAAAACTCTTACTCACAGTACTTCCAGTGACACCAGCAATATTGAGTCGCTGATAGTGTCGTTTTAGCTTCAAATCAGACGTAGTTTCTCTGTTATAAGTGAGATAGAAGCACCCGAGTCCAGAAGTGCTCTGGCATGACATTGGTGTGGACCATTAGTTGCAGGGCAGCAGGTGGAGTAGAAACATGAGCTGGACTGGCTGTCACATCAGTGGATGAAGGGTCAGGAGCAGGAGTGTCTCTGTGTAAGAGGGTATGGTGCCTACCATTACACATACGGCAATTGAAACTCGATTGACAGTCCTTGGATCCATGGGAATGTCCTAAGCAGTTATAACAGTGCTTATTCTCTTTCACCGCCTTGTGTCGTCTGGCTTGGTCCCATTCCAGAAATGTTGGGCATTTACCAAGTCCATGACCTTCCTTCTTACAAACACAACATTTAAAGACTGGATTAGGTGTTACCTTGTATACAGGTTTGGATGATTTAGACGGTAGAGATGAGTTAGACTTCTTGGGAGGACCTGCACACGATGTCAGCTTCCGGACAGGTTCTAGAGGAAGTGCGGTGTGGATCCGAGTTTTGACGAAGTCAAGTAGATCCTCCATAGTTGAGGGTTCCTCGAGCTTCACTGTGGCTAGTGCCCACTGATGAGCCAGTTCACGATCAAATTGGTTCTCTAGAAGAGTCGCTAGGAGATTGGTTGCTTCATAGCCCTTGCTGTCCTTTAGCCCACGAATGTGTGTGGTCCAGGTTTCAAGAATAGTGGTCAAATCACTTTGGTTATATCCGAATGTGTGCTTCTTCATCAGGACTTGAAGGTGTTCACGATATATTGTTCTGGGACATCCATACTTTTGTCTAAGATCATTCATAGCTTGCACATAGCAATTGTCCCCGGTAGAAGCAGCCTTGACCACTTCTTGGGCCTCTGAATTCGACATTGCTTCCAACAAGAGACATGCTTTCTCCGGCTCCCTCAAGGTATCGTCCTTCTCGATAACTGTTGTGAATAAGTCATGGAAGCGACGCCATTCCAATGGAGAGCCATCAAATTTTGGGAGTGAAACTTTAAGTCGAGAGGTATTAGATTTGACGATAACTCCAGATGTGGGAATAGAGGTAGATTCTTCAAGTGAGTCTTTAGCTGTGGCCTTCTGTTCAGCTGCTAATCTCTTGAAGAGTGACTTGAGGTCACCATGAATTGCTTGCCGTACAGGGGAAATAGTCTCATCTTCAGCATAATCAATAGTATTAGATCGGAAGGATTGAGTAAGTTTCTCTACTTGAGATATTCGAGAAATAATGGCAGGTACATTGAGGATTTCTGAATCGAATATAGCTTCAATGGTGTCTCGTAAAGTCAGGCCTTCATGATAATGATTGAGTCTTACTTTCAGATCAACTACTCTTTCAATGAAGTCTTGGTGTTCTTGCTTAGTGAGTTCTCCTTTAGCTTGTTCTCCTTCAATATCACTATCTGGGATGGCAGATAGAACTTCTTCATATCTATCTTGCAGAGCCTCAAAAAGCCTAGCAGCTTGTTCCATTTCTCCCAAGTGGCGAGTGACATCAGAGAGACTAGCATTACGAAGTGGTTTCCTTTCTATAGCGTCGATTTTCTTCATGACTTTAGTGATAAGTCCCTTGCGGTAGGTTCTCTTGCCCTCTATAATCTTGAGGTCGTTCAATTCTTGAATTTGCTCCAACAATTCCTCAATAGCTGATGGCATGATAATGGTAGTCGGGTGAACAAATCAGACAATGGTGAGTATGGGGTCGTCGCGGTAGTAGACAGGATTAGAATAAGAGTAGTAGCCTCGGAAATGGATGGCCACCAAACGTCGGCACTGGTTGGTCGACTGGAATTGGCTTGGAACGGCACGGAATGAGGACTGAAACGTAGAGCAGGCGATGGCAAGTTCTTCTCCCACGGAGTGAAATCCAGGAAGTTCTTCGGAGGAGTAGATCCGGCTTGAAGGACCAAATATGACTATGCCCAGGTTGTAAGGCCGGGCGTCTGCAGGAAATAGCCTCGCAGGACCAGCTTGCGAAGTGACAAATTTATTTATTTGCGACGACAAAATGGAAATGAAAGTGCGGCTATATAAAGAAATGAAAGTAATGACTGATCAGTGGTTTTAGGTGGGAGGGGTTTTAATGGCAATGGGTAAAGATCGTTAGAATGAAAGTGACGCAAGTTCATGACTGCAGACGGCGACTTCTCCTTGGAGGAGGGGCTGGCTTAGGTAAGTTGAGGGGTTGGGCTGCAGTGGAATCCAGAGGTCTCTGTGGATAGTCAGGTGAATTGATGGAGTCTCCTGTCTGGCATGGCCCAGACAGTCGGTGCGAGAAACTACTGGGTACGGTCCACTGTACGGAGGTTGGAGAGGTTTGCGAACAGCATCTTGCCTAATGAAGACATGAGTTGTGGTTGCCAAGTCCGGATTTATGTGACTGTTGCTATGAGCTGGGCGAGGGGGCAATGGGAGAATTTGCTGCATGTGTGATTTCAACTGATGTATGAAATTTGAAGGATCTTCGAGGGCTGTATTGAAGGAGAACTGAAAAATTCACCTGAAAGTCAAAGGGACGTGCCGTATACAATCTCTGCAGCTGTAGCAGATATATCCTCCTTGAAGGCAGTCCGAATTCCAAGCAATATGAGTGGAAGTGTATCTACCCAATGTGCAGGGTCAGTCTGTGTCTTCAATGCTTCCTTGAGTTGGCGATGAAAGCGCTCAACCATACCGTTAGCTTGTGGGTGGTAGGCAGTAGTGCAAGCTCATTTCGTGCCAAGCAGTGACATCAAGGAATCCCACAAGTTCGATTCAAATTGACGTCCACGATCCGAAATTATGGTAGACGGTACTCCATGATGTGAAATCCATCCACTAATAAAAGCGCGAGCCACAGATTCAGCAGTGATGGAAGTGGTGGGAATGGCTTCTGGCCACCTGGTGAACCGGTCGACACAAGTTAATAGGTAAGTGAAGCCTCGTGACGGCGGAAGTGGTCCAACTAGGTCGATGTGTACAACATCAAAGCGGGCAGTGGCGGACAGAAATGAAGACGGTGGAGCACTTGAATGCCTGTGGACTTTGCACGCTGACACTGGACACATGAGTGAGTCCATCTTCAAACATCTGTGTTGATGCCAGGCCACACATAGCGAGCAGTGATGAGACGTTGTGTTGCCCGAATACCTCGGTGGGACAAACCATGCAGTGAGTCGGATACAGTTCGTCTCCACTGGAGGGGCACTAGGGGTCGTTGTGTACCAGTAGAAGTATTGCAGAGAAGAGGTATGTCGGTGGTAGGGAGTGGAATTGCTTCAACAACTAAGGGAGATGAAGGAGAAGATTGCAATGCTCGAATCTGCATATCTGTCACTTGTGCTTGAGCCATGGCTGCATAGGAGGTTGTCCTGAAAGCACTGCATTCATCTCGATGCGTGAGAGAGCATCTGCCACAACGTTCTGTGATCCTCGAATGTGATGGATGGCTGAGGTGAACTGAGAGATATAATCCAACTGACGAGCTTGTCGTGGAGAATGGCGATCAAAACGTGTGTGGAGAGCATGTGTCAATGGCTTATGATCTGTCCACACGTGTAAGTGACGACCTTCAAGGAAATGGAGAAAATGACGGATTGCGAGGTAGATAGCCAGTAGTTCCCTGTCGAAGGTACTATACCACATTTCAGTTGGTTTCATCTTTTTCGAAAAGAACGAGATAGGATGCCAGGTACTGTTGCTGTATTGTTGCAGCATGGCGCCTACAGCCAAATCTGAAGCATCCGTCATCACAGAGGTAAGAGCATCAGGTCTCGAATGGGAGAGGAGGGTTGCATTTACCAGAGCATCTTTAGTGGCATTGAAGGCAGCAATTGCATCCTCAGACCAGTTGAGAGTAGCAGAAGTCAATTTGCGGTTGGGAAGAAGGTGGTGGAGAGGGTGCATAAGTTCAGCACCATGGGATAGGAACCTGTGATAAAAATTCACGAGACCCATGAACTGCCGTAGCTGTTGATCAGACTCAGGTAGTGGGAAATCGCGAATGACCTGGACCTTATCGAGCAAAGGAGAAATTCCATGTTGATTGATGCAGTGGCCAAGAAAACTAATCACTAAAAATGCATTTGTTGGGGTTGATGACCACACCATGTGAAGAGAGGCGTTCGAGTACGCTGCGCAAGTGATGAAGGTGCTCCTCCGGTGTAGCGCTGGCGATGAGAACATCATCCATGTATGCGTAGCTGAAGTCAAGTCCCCGAAGAACGTTGTCGATAAATCTCTGGAAGGTCTGGGCGGAGTTCCGCAAACCAAATGGCATTCGTACAAACTAAAACAAGCCAAATGGAGTAGTGATGGCTGTTTTCTGTATGTCATCTGGTTCCACCGGGATCTGATGATAGGAACGGTAGCACCAAGAAATGACGCTGAAAAATCATGTATGTGGGGGATGGGGTAACGATCAGGAACTGTTATTCTGTTAAGAGCACGGTAGTCTCCACAAGGGCGCCAGTCATCAGTGTTCTTCTTGGGCACCATATGCAAAGGGGATGCCCAGGCGCTAGAGGAAGGACGTATAATTCCTAATTCCATCATGTGCTGGAATTCCTGCTTAGCTGCACGTAGACGGTCTGGGGCCATTCTTCTTGGTCGAGAAAAAACTGGAGGTCCGGTGGTTTCAATATGGTGAGTAATTTTATGCTTCACAGGGGTATTCAGTGTACAAACGAGTTAATGCTGGACACTCTGCCAGGAGCTGAAGGTAAGGGTCGTTTTGGGTCTTGGGTACAATGGAAGGGCTGGGGGAAGAATCCGAGGAAAGGATGCCCTGGATGCGCAGGTTGGTAACCGCATCACTTATAACCGGCGGTGCTTCATGTCGACCGACAACCCTAAGTGCCGGAGAGAGTCTGCTCCGAGAATGGGCCTCTGCACATCAGCAATGATAAAGATCCACGAGAAAGAACGACGAAGACCCAAGTTGAGAGTTAAGGATTGTTTGCCATAAGTCGTAATGGGAGTGCTGTTCACTGCTATGAGGGTGAGTTTATCAGGTGGCGATTTACGTTTGGAAAGGGTGAGAGGAATGACGCTAACTTCAGATCCAGTATCCACCAGGAATCGTGTACCAGTGTGTGCATCCATGACACGACTAGTGGGAATAAGGCCGGGAACCCCCGTTGCCACTAGGGTTCGGCCGTGGAGTTTCCCCAGTTGCATGGTTCCTTGCACTTCTGAGGTGCTTCCCCAAACTTGGCATGATGCCAACAGAGAGAGTCAGCATACTGAATGGAGTCCTTGGGTGCGGGACTACTACAAAATCGGCGAGAGTTTGAGCGACTACGACGGGCTGAAGGTGTGTTGGAGGTAGTGAGTACTGTAACCAGATTGGTGAGATGGGCCACTTCCTTTCTTAGTTGCTTGACTTCCACAGAACTCTCAGTATGAGCATGACCTACTGCAGCTACAACTGGAGTAACTACCTCCAATACCTTATCTGCCATCTCTGCAAGTTTGTCAAGTGTAGTTGTTGAGTCAGCAGAAGCTAGGACCATCCTGACATTGGCAGGGAGTCGCTGGA